>Ga0224508_10000101_pt1 | contig 93750 bp, 87 predicted proteins | sample SF_Jan12_sed_USG_4_FD_170157 | JGI IMG/M metagenome (GOLD analysis project Ga0224508, IMG submission 170157) | Sediment microbial communities from San Francisco Bay, California, United States - SF_Jan12_sed_USGS_21 | ecosystem: Environmental > Aquatic > Marine > Sediment | place: USA... | reverse complement strand
GCTTGCGGGAGTCGACGTACGCCATGCCGTAGTCCGACCCCACGCCCGGGATGGTAACGGCCATCGCCGGCGTGACCGCGGTATAGGGATAGTGGAATGTCACACGTGCGTCGGAGTTCATGGTCTTGCCGTCCTTGCCCGTGAAGAAGACGTTCTTGTCCACCCAGCCCATCATCCAGGCACTGTGAGTATCGGGATAGACCTCGATGCCTTTCATCGTCCCGTCAATCCGCGGATACCAAACGATCGTACGGGCCGCGGCGTTAGCGATCGAAACTGCATCGGTGAGAATCTTTTTCATGCGCGCGTCGGGCGCGAACGGCTTGCCTTTCTCCATGCCGATCGAGGCAAACAGGCCACGGGTCTCGGAATCCAGCATGTCCAGCGGCTCCTTCTGGATCACCTTGTTGAGGTGCTCATAGAACGTGTAGTCGTTGGCGTGGATCGTATTGAAGGCGTTTCCGGAGACGCCGATGAACTCCATCTCGGGTGGATTATCTTTCCTGGCAAGCGGGTAGAGGCGAAGGTTGTTCTTCACATTCTTCTCGGCTGCCGCAAGGCCGTTCGCAATGGAGGCCCGCATAAAGACCCAAACGTCATAAGTCCTCGGCCTTATTACAAAGTAGCCATTCGGCACCTCACCTTCATAGCCGGGCGGAAGGACGAGATACTTGCCACCCTTCCCCTTGTCCGGGCCGGCGGGCCCGATATCCTGCACGTAACGGAACCAGGCATCATTGAAGGCACCGAGCATGCCCGCCGGCGCTTCCATTACGGTCGGACCATCCCGCTTTAGATCGAGGTTCGGCAGGACGTACATGGTCGAGGTATTCCCGGTCAGATACAGCGACTGGGAGTCCATCAGCTTGTCAAAGTAGACGACCTGGTGCGCCTCGGTTGCGCCCTGGCTGTGAGCGCCATGAATGAGCCCCTGCAAGGATGCACCGGGCATGCCCTTCAGGAAGGCATCGACGCCGCGCATGGTGTCGAGGTAGTCGTAGACTCTGTCGGCGGTTTCGGGCAGCGGCGCCCCGTCGAGGAACTCGAGCGTGCCGATCGAGGTTTCCACCTCGTTCGGGGTGGAAATCGAATCCAACACTTCCTTGCTGACCTGCGCGGCAACTGGCAGGCATATTAATTGTGTCGCGACAATCGCGATCACTAGTGATGCTGGTCTTATCATCTTTATCTTCCTGTTAGTCACTTACGTATTAGGTTCGAGGCGCCTTTCTCGACGTATTGGGCGCCATAGAGTGTCGATATCCAGATCCGGGCCAACGCCTCCTGGATCGGTTTGGGCTGCTTCCTCGGGCGCTGCCCGAATGCATCAATGAACGTGTACGCATTGACGCGATTTAGCGCAAAGATGACAGGGCGAGTATCGAAGGTGGCTATCAAGCCTTGTGCCTGGTCGGCCTGTATACGCGCATTACCGGTATCATCAAACGCACTGAGGAACTGACCCCAGCTCTTCTCAAATCGTTCGTCGGTGGTCGAGGCATCAGCCACCGCTCGCAAAAATGGCCCATGTTGGTAACACGATTGGGTTAACCCTTGAAACGACTCATTCAGCAAGGCCACGGGGTCGCCGACGCCCTCCAGCCAGATATTCGCGGAAGCAAATATCTCTTCCGCCAGCATATGCAGAAGCGTTTCCATCATCTTGTGGATATCTTCGAAATACTGGTAGAACGCCGCTCGTGATAGGCCGGTTGAGGCCATCAGCGAATTGACACTCAATTCCCGAAACGGGTGCGACCATATGAACTCGAGTGCCGCATTGAGAATGACAGCTCGCGTTCGATCCGCTTTTGTGACCTTGCCGGTCGGTTCAGGAACCACGCGCAACTGAGAAGGATGTCGTTTCAAATCTGACATAGTGTCAGATATTAGTAACACCTCGTCAGTTTGTCAATTTCGACAATCACCCAGGTCAGGCACGGAGCTGTCTCGGCTTCAAACCTTTAGAGATCCAGGCACCCAACTCAGCGACTCCGATTGGGAAGCTGATGTTCTACCGTTGAACTACACCGGCGAATCAGGGAGTTACGCCTCACTTGGGCTCGGCTGAGCGCAAAAGTGAGAGTACTTGGATTCTAAGCGAATTTCGGGCATTTGGTGATGCAAATGTCGGGATAGAGTACCGATCAGATGCCGTACCACAATGGTAGAACGATTGAAAACCCGATCCACAGGATCAGGATAAGCGGGACACCTGCTCTCAGGAAGTCCGCGAAGCGGTAGCCGCCGGTGCTCAGAATCAATAGATTCGTCTGGTAGCCGAACGGTGTTGCGAAGCTCATATTGGCGCCAAATAGGACCGCGAGGACGAAGGGCAAAGGCTCAGCACCCAGCTGGTGCGCGGCGGCAATCGCTATCGGCGTGCCTATGACGGCCGCAGCGTTGTTTGAAACGAGGTTCGTTAACACGGCCATAATCAGGATGAATGCGCTGAGTATTACGGGTGTCGGCAGATCACCTGCGGCGCGCACGAGACCGACCGCAATAAATTCGGCCATCCCTGTGGCCACCAGCGCTTTCCCCATTGCCAGGCTGGCCACAATGAGCATGATTACAGCGATCGGCAGGGATCGTCCGACATCCGTCCAGGATAGACACCCGAGCGCAATCAATAAGCCTACACCGATCAACGCAGAGATCGAAATCGGAATTAGTCCTGCCGCAGCGATACCGATCACCATGAACAAGACAAGCAGTGCTCGTTTGGCGCGATGCGCCCTGGGAAGTTCAATCGTACCGTCAGCGAGGAGCATCTTGGCCTCGTTCTTTACCGCGTCCAACGCCGATCGAGCGCCCTGCACCAGCACGACGTCCCCCGCGTGCAAGCGGACGGATCCCGGGTCGGTCGCTTGCTTCAGACCCGGCGCCCGTACGCGATGTACTGCCAGTGGAATTAGCCCGTAGGAAGCCCCAAAAGATACTTCAGACAGTGTTCGACGATGTAGCGGCGAATCGCCGGTGACCACGATCTCGGCAAGGTACTGTTCACCCTCGCCGTGGAGCTTTTCCGAATCGACAGTTTCCATGCCTTCCGTGACTTGATGAAGCGTAGCGCCAATCGATCTCTCGAAACGCTTCAGGTTATCGGGTGTGTCCCTGACAATCAGCCGGTCGCCGGGCTGCATAATTGCGGATGGAAGCCTGGCTACGAGGAGTGAATCACCTCGCCGAATCTGCTCCACGCGCATCTCGTGATCTGTTCGTTCCAAAATCTCCTTGAGAGACTTTCCGGCCGCGAACCCGTCCTCGCGCACGGTCAGTTGAGCATCAAATAGACGGGGTCGGGTGCCTGTCATCGGCATAGTCCGATCCGGCAAAAGTCGCGGGACGAACAGCCAGACAAAAATGAGACCGACACCACCCACCAGTAACGCAGGAATTGTAATGTCGAACATTGCGATGTCCGCCACCCCTAAGTCTCTGGTGATTCCTACCACGAGCAGATTGGTCGAAGTGCCTATCGTGGTGGACATTCCGCCCATAATCGTCGCCAGGCCCATCGGCATCATGAATCCTGACGCGGGCAGTTTCGTACGTAACGCGATACCGACAAGAATAGGAATCATCAGAACAACGATTGGTGTGTCGTTGACAAAAGCACTCAATACAAACACTGCGAGCAGCATGAAAAATAGCGCTGTTTTCGGTCGCTTCAGCCACAGATTTCCTACGAATCGGGCCACAGGCTGCAAAGCACCGGTCGTCTCCAATGCCCTGCCGATGACGATTAGTGAACAGATCGTGATCAGAGCTTCATTGCCAAATCCGAGCAGAAACTGCGCCGGAGTGACCAGAACGCCGTCATCTTCGTAGGGAAACAGGTGAAAGCCAGCTATCAGTAGGATAATTACGGCGAGACTCGATGATTCGAGCGGCAATCTGTCGCGCGTAAACAGGTACAGCGCCGTAACGATAAGTATAACGACGGCGATCCCGTGTGCGTCAGGTGAAAGAGTCTGCATGCCTGTGCCGCCACAAACGAGTTAGTCCGAAAGGCGACGATTACGCGGGGCTCTCACGCCAAGCCCTGGCGCCCCGCTATCGCGGTCAGTACCCAGATACGATATCACGACGGGACCAGGATTCTGCGTAGGACGCTGCAGGGCATCGCGGTACTGCTGACCCAAGGACCATCACCCGAAAAGTGAGAGTAAAACTGAGCATACTCAGAAAGCCTGCTGGAATCAGTTGGTTACTTTTGGGTGATCTAACTCATTGAAACCGGTGGTCACAGGACCACGGAAATCAAGCGGTTATTGATGTGGCCAACTCAGCGACTCCGATTGGGAAGCTGATGTTCTACCGTTGAACTACACCCGCAGATCAGGGAGTTACGCCTCGCTTGGCGATGGCTGAGCATAGAAGTGGTGCTACGGCAATTCTAAGTTAAATTGGGGCCTAAACACTATGATTGCGAGATCGGACGACTCGATCATCAGGCGACGTAACTTGACACGCGTTCAAACGTCCAATACATCGCAAGCGTACCGACGATATAGGCGCTCGGTCTCTGGATTATCGACAGCATATCGACGAAGGTAGTCGCACGCAGTTTCGGCAACAATGCGCAAAATGCCAGGGACAAGCCCACAGTCGCAATCACGAACGCGATTTGCCCTATCTCTACGCCGATATTGAAGAATAGCAACGCTGCCGGAACTTCCGTTCGCGCTGCTGCTCATGATCGCGTGCGCCGCCGGCCTCGTCACTTACGTCCGGCGCAGCGGCTGGCTGAGCGACAAACATCGCATTGACGGTGACCCGTGAAGCCGACCGAGGCAGATGCAGCGGCCCGGCCGCCTGATACCGGCGGCCGGACACGAGACAGCATCACTGCTGCATTCGCGATTTCGAGAAAGCCGTCACCGAGTTACGGTGAACGCGTCCTTGAGTACGCTATCCCCCACGCGGACGTCCCATACCGGATTGCGGCCGGGTTTCCTCTTGTACGGAACCGTTACCGTCGCGGTAATCTGGTCGACGGTATCGGTATCCGAGATCAGCTGCACGTTGCTGGCCACGGGCCGCGGACCGTTACCGCGCTCGAAGCGGATATTCATTCCATCGGTAAACCCGAATCCGTCTATCAAAACCTCGACGGCAGAACCCATTTGCGCCGAGTCCGGCGTAATCGACAGCGCGCCGGCACACGCACCGCTGTCGTCGAGCACACGCACGGTGTTCGGCTTCTCGATGCTGATCAGCGTGCACGACTCGTTGTCGCTTTCATCGGTCTCGATCAGCAGGTTGTTCGGATCGGCTTTGATTGTCAGCGCGTAGATCCCGTCGGGCGCATCGGTGACGTCGATGTCCTGACCGGGCAGGTGGCTGCCGTAGGTATCACCCCAGCCCACGGAGATGCCCTGGACCTCGTTGCCACACGTATCGTACTGCGGCGCGCTCGGTGCGCCCGGCAGGCCGCCGTTGATCTTTGTGGTGTCCATGATGCAGAACGTCACCTTGCTGCCCGTCAGCGCGGAGCCGCCCGGGGCGTTGACCGGCTGCAGCGTGTACAGCGCGAAATCGTCGAAATGCATATGGCCATGGTCGTCGTGATAGCGGAACGCGCCCGCAAAGTGCAGGAACGACGTGCCGTCGCTCAGGAAGACCTCCTGGAACACCTGCTGTTTGCCGGATCCTGTTTCGACGGGCCCGGCGACGACCTGCAACGGCCCAAGGCCACTGTTCCAGCTCGTCGCGGCGAACCGCAGGACAGATTCACCTGACCCCGTCGTGACGAGCGAGATGTCGGCTGCGGGCAGCGCTCTGAGGTTCGGCGGGAGATCCACCGCCTGCGCCGCCGCCAGATGACCGAACGACAGCATGCCCAGCATTGCAGGGACAGCGATGATGAGGCGAGCACGAGATAGCTTATACGATAGTCTTTGATACACGGGCCTGGCCCTCCGAATGCTTGTTCTCGACCGTCTGTGCGAAGGTCGGCTTGCGTCTTGGGATCATATCGGTACGAGCGGGGCCCACAGGGCCCCGCTCGTGATCGTTGATGATCCGATTACTACTTGGGCGGCGGTGGCGGCTTCTTCTCGCAGGTGAAGTCCGACAGCACGAGCTTGCCGGGCAAGTTGCCCGTTGAAGCCCCAATCAGCTCGCCGCTCGACGAGCAATAGAAGTGCTGGTTGTTCTGGTTGACCTTGCTGGCTACTACCGTGCACATTTGATTGCCCGAGAAGTAGGCAGTAAGCGTGCCGGCAGCGGCGCCGCGCGTCTGGTTGTTGACAAAGTGCCAGGTGCCCGTCAGGTCACCGCAAGATTGGCCGTTCAGGTTGTCGAGTTCGGCAGCCAACGCCGTCGTGCCGATTGCGCCTATTGCCAAGAGGATACCCCCCACAAGATGTTTCTTTTTCATGCTGCTGTCTCCTGTTTTTTTTGTATCCGGTCACACCGCGATCTCTTGTGCGACCCGCGCGATATCATGACCGGTTGATCGGACAGCTTATGCTGCCACTGGACAGTTGATTCATGGAAATACGTTCCTCGACGCAACCGTCCCGTCCACCCTGCCAAATCTCCCCGGGCGACGGTATTCCACGAAAGTGGAAGGTGATACTCAGCGCGCCCGTAAATACGCGTTTCAGGCGCTGACCGAGTGCAGAAAAGTACGAAGTGCGATGAGTTCGGTACGGCGGCGCACGCCGACCTTCGCGTACACACTGGTCAGATGCTTCTTCACCGTGTCCTCTTTGATCCCGAGCCTGCCCGCGATCTGCTTGTTGGTAAAGCCCCGACTGACGTATTCAACAGCCTGGGCCTCCCGCCTGGTCAGGCCAGCTTCGAGGCCGGCCATGACATCTTCCCGAACGCTTTGCCGCGAATGATCGAAAATCGCTCTTTCGAGAAACGCTCGCGGGATCCACAGCTCGCCACGGGTCACCGCCCGGATCGCCTTCAGGCAGGTCCCCGGCGCGCTGTCGATGCGCAGGAATCCGTGAAATCGATTGTTCACGATCTCGCGGAACAGGCGAGAGTCGGGATGATCGCACAGCAGCAGAACGCGCAGCTCGGGAAACCTCAGATGGATGCTTTGCGCCGATTCGGGACCCAGTTGATCCAGCGTCCGCTCGTCGACAATGAGCAGCGTCGGCAGCCATTTCTCGAGAAACGCGAACAGGCGCGCGGGCTGCCTGACAGGATTGCCGGTGACGATCAGGTCGTTTGCCCTTGCGAGCCGACCAAACAGCGCATGCAGCACCTGCGGCCTGGGCGAAGCGATCGCCAGGGTCGTCAGATTACCGCGATGTTCCCCGTTGCGCCTCGGACTTGGAGGCGCAGCTTTTCTTTTCATTGCTTCTGGCTTTTTTGTTGTTTCCCGGCCGACGATTGGTGCAGGAATGCCGCACCCTCAAAGGTGGAAACGATGATCGCCGGCTTCGGTTGCAAATATTTTACATAATGCGTCCTCGCGCCTCCTGCAGATCTGCGCGAAGCCGCGCCCGAAAGGCAACATAGACACCAGCCCTTCGGGAGCCAGTCCCTTGGCGTGAGCCGGAATTGGAACCCAGGCGCCTATCAGGAAGAGTGAGGCTGAACCTGAGCATACTCAGAAAGCCTGCTGGAATCAGTTGGTTACTTTTGGGTGATCTAACTCATTGAAACCGGTGGTCACAGGACCACGGAAATCAAGCGGTTATTGATGTGGCCAACTCAGCGACTCCAATTGGGAAGCTGATGTTCTGCCATTGAACTAGACCCGCTTTTCAGGGAGTTAGCCCTCCTCTACCTCCCAGTGAGCATGGTAGTGAGAGTGATTCGATTCTAAGCGATTCTGAGGTTGATAGAAAAGAGGTCAGCATTTATTCCGAGCATTCGCTGGTAACCTGGACATCGACGCATCATCAGCCCAGACCCTTACGTCACAACGCAGCGCTCCGCCCATAGAACCGATACCGACTAGTCACTCCAGATATCCTGTGCATCCTGGATTCTGACGTCCCATTCGTCGCAGAGGCGAGATAGCCCAGCCAATTCGTCGACGTCGAGTTCACTGTCTGCGCTCGATAACGCCAATGCTGCAGCGACCGTCATATCCTGGATATCGCTTGACACGATGGGTGCCAGGCAGGTCTGCCAATACTCCTCTGCCTCCTCGTCGTCCATCAGATCAGCAATTTCATTCTCAACGTCATTCGCGATCGTATCCAGTTCCCAAAGGAACAGGTCGTCGTCCAGGTCGTCATCCAGCATGACACAGATGTTTCGATATACCCCCTCCAGTTGTTCGCGCTCCAATTCGGTCCAACTGCCGTCGGCGCAAGCAACCCGGATGGCGACGCGTAGAATCGCAGAGCGTGAATTGTCGGGATAATCGCTGACATAGTAGTTCACTGACGTTCCTCCTTTTGGCCGCTAAGAAAGCTCATGCCAGAAGAACCAGCATGGCCGTTTGATTCATGTCGCCCTAGAAGGCCATGTGTTGTTTCCCGCCTGGCTCGCGAATCGTGAGCAATTTCATCCTCGTAAACCGGCGAAGCAGTCTGCGTGGCCGCGAGAGCCTCGGCAAACGGAACAGGATGTTCGCTTGGAGCCCGCTGTACCAACCAGCGATACAGAACGAATGCGACGAGAAACAGGTGGACGATCATGCAATACAGGAAAAGCATGCCCGTGTTTGTCAGGGTCAGGAATGTGGCTGCGAAAATGGGGCCAACTGTTGCGCCGACACCGTACATTAGTAGCAAACCGCCGGACACCGTGACGTACTGGCTCGGCTCGGCGTAGTCGTTCGCATGTGCCACGGCGATGGTGTAGAGAGGAAAGGCCGCCGCACCCCACCAAGCGCCAAGGATGCCAATGGTAGTCATGTCCCAGGTAATTCCGGTCCATGAAAGACTGGCGCCGATGCCGGCAGCACTGACGCTGGCCGCGATCAGGACCGCGCGCCTGCCAATGTGATCGGACAACGCCCCGAGCGGCCACTGCGCAACGGCACCGCCAAGTACCGCAGCCGTCATGAACCACGCGGCAAACCCCGGATCTTCGGATATGCTGCGCGTGAATACCGGCGCGAGTGCCCAAAAAGCCCCGTTGGCGAAACCGGCCGCCAGGCACCCGAGAGCGCCTGCCGGTGAAACCCTGTACAGGCCGCGAAGGTCGACGGCTGCCGTTTCCGGAAGCTCGGGCGACGGTGACGAAGACAGTGCAACGGGAATGGCTGCAACCGAGATCAGGACGGACGCAATTGCAAACAACTGCAGCCCCGTTGGGTCGTACATCAGCGTCATCATCTGCCCGGCAGCGAGCACCGACAAGGTAATCATTGCGTAGGTTGAGAACACGACACCACGATTATCGTTGGTCGCATGCTCGTTCAACCAGCTTTCGATCACCACGTAGAGTACGGCGAGAGAGAACCCGTTCAGGAGCCGCAGCAAGCTCCAGGCAGGCGGGCCCACGACCAGGCCGTGCAGCAATGGAGCAGCCGACGCGAGCGCGGCCATGGCAAGAAAAACGCGAATGTGGCCGACGCGCTGCACGAGTTCGCCACCTCTCAGGCAACCGATTGCAAATCCCAGGAAGTAGCCGGCACCGAAGATACCAATCGACACGGTCGAAAAAGCTTCAATCGATGCTCGTACCGGCAGCAACGTACCCATCAGTCCTTGCCCGGTCAGTAATATCGAGACGCTGAACAGCAGAGCAGCGACGGGAGCGAGTGCTTTTTTCATGTCGGTTCGTTTCAGGCTCTGAGGCTATCCTCCGGCGATAAAACGGGGCGCCGTTCCGGCGCCCCGTGTGTTGCCTGATATCGCGGTCTGGCGCCGAATCCGGGGATTCGGTTTGCCCTTATCAATACGGCTGATGAACCCGCGCGAACGAGTCGAACTCGTCTTCGTTGTAATCGTCGTATTCCTCGTAGTCGTCGTAATCCTCGTAGTCTTCGTAGTCCTCGTAGTCCTCATCGTGGTGCTTGTGCCTGGGTCCGCTTGACCGACCGATGCCCAAGCGCGTGTCTTTGCGGCGTTGCTTCTCGTACAGGCGTCTGGCTCTGGCTCTGGCGCTATCGGAGATGTCGAATTCGTCCAGGTCGTCTAAAAACGGGCGCATTTCTGGTCCTCCTCTCAGGTAAGGGATGGGCGTGATGGCTTCGGTGGATCGTCGAAAAGCACACGCAGCGCTGTTCGTAATCGCTCCGGAGCATTGATAATCATTGGGCCGCCGTAACCGACTCTCCGCCTGGCTTCATGCGGATCACGACAGGGAGCTCGAAATGAGACAGTTCCAGCTCTGGCGTCGCGATCTGGGTGAATGTCTAAGCTGGCGGTGAACATAGTCGGAGTATCTTCCATTTTTCTTCGATGTCAAGTATTTTGATATCAAACTAGAAGGCGATGACCAAGGCTGAGAAGCGGGCTATTGACCATCATCTCCGAAGTGACGGGAGGACTACCTTGAATAGAACACTATTTCCTTTGGCCGGAATCAGCCAGACACTGTGTCTTGCTGCCGGGCTTGTGGTCGCGGACACGAACACAATTCGGACATTGACTCAGATCACTATGAATCTGGATCACCGTCCCTCGGATGCGGATAAGGCCGTCCTTGGTGCGATCATCGAGAGCGACGATTCGAGCGAGGAGGAAGCAGCCCTCGCGATGGCTCTCGCCAATATGGAGCATAAGGTCAAGGCGGCTGACGCAGAGCGGCTCTTGGATATCGTCGATGATGACTTGTCCGACGAATCGGCCCGAAAACTCGCAGCGGTTCTCCTGAGGATCAACCAAAGTCCAAGCGATGAAGATAAGCTGACGCTGACCGCACTGCTAAGAGACTAACCAGAAATATCACCGGTCGCGTTTAGGCGGTCTCAACTTCTTCGGTTCCCGTCAGCCGGACTTTGCGGAGTAACGAAGCGAGATCACCGATTTCCCCGGCATTCAATCCCTTCAGACTTTCGTCTGCCGCATCGAGACGCAGCTGGATCGCGTCGTCGATCGCCCGCTTGCCCTGGATTGTCAAAGACACGATGACCCCACGCCGATCGGATTTATCGGGCTTCCTAGTCACGAGGCCACGCTCTTCGAGTCCGTCGATCCGGTTGGTCATCGCGCCGCTGCTGAGGCCGGTCGCTTTTGCGAGCCCTGTGGCTGGCAGCGCATAAGGACGGCCCTGGCGACGCAACGCCGACAGGACATCGTACTCGAACAGCTCGAGATCCAGCGGTGCCAGCGCCTCCGTCGCCTGGCGCAGGAACGCCCGACTTAATGACATGATTCGGATCACGACGCCAAGGCTTTCGGTTTCAAGCTCCGGGCGCTCTTCTGACCACTGTTCGAGGATGTCGTCAACAGCATCTGTTTTCATAGATTCGCTCAATTTATTCTCTTGACATAAAAATACTTGACATCGAAGTAAATTGGAAGATACTTCAGCAAAGGATCGCCATTCCCTATTGGTACAGGATCATGACTAAGACTTCAAAAAAGGCCGCGCGCTTGACGCTCCCGGCTCGAATTCGCAACAAACAGAAGAGTTCTGGCGACTTCGCGGCGCGGATGGCTCTGATCGACCGAATTGCGGACCTTCCCGGCATAGAGACGGTCGAGCGCAACGATGAAACTATTCCCGGGCGAGTCGAGATCTACCTCCGGCGAGAAACCTCAGATCGAGTATTGAAACGCAAGCCTGCTCGACAATTGTGCTGTCTCGACTGCAATTGCGTAACCGTAAGCGGCCTCAGCCGGTGGGATACGTACCAGGTTCTGAAAAATGGGTGGGGCAAACTGTTTAACGATCAAGTCTGCGTCTATTTACCCCGCGACCACGAGGAACTCGAAATCGTCTGGAGCGTCATTCGACAAGCATACTGCAGATTCACTGGCCCACCGAACCCGGAATCGGGGACGGTGATGGTCTCGACCTGGGACTTTCCCAGGTTTTCACGCACAAGCCTTCAATAGAGCAGGAGGAAGAAATGCGTCCTAACAATGATCATTCCGATGATTTCGACGATGTCGAAGGATTCGCATACGACAGATCACAATCTTTGCACAGGCTGGTCAAAGAAGCGCGGCGCGAAGAGCGCCACCGAAATCGTCACCGAAATCGTCCCCGAGGATTTTCCACGGATCGTCATCACCGCGACAACTGGGATTGGGAAAACGACGCCGACTGGGATTCGTACGATGATGACAGCAGTTATGAATTCTATGAGGATCTGAACAGCCAATATTAGGATTAGTAGGTCAGTCACCTCACCATTCGCTTGGGGGTGCATCCGGCACAATAGCGCGAAGAGCAGGACAAACCCATCGGGGCGCCATTCGGCGCCCCTTTTAACTGCCGCTCCAAATCGGCAGATGTCCATGTGCACGACCACCGGCTTCTCGAGCGCGTTAAGATGGCTCCGTTGTTCTGTGAGTCCGGTTTATACGTCTCTATTTTTGGCGCGCTCGACAGGATAGGCCTCCCCTTGGTCTGCCCGTCGTCGGCCTTCGGCGTCCTCGGCCCAAACCTGTGATCCCCGCCCTCGGAAAGCCCTGCTCACGTAGAACTCCTAGACAGGTCAATTCGTGAGAGTAAAACTGAGGATACTCAGAAAGCCCTTTGGACTCAGTTGGTTACTTTTGGGTGATCTAACTCGTTGAAACCGGTGGTCACTGGACCATGGAAATCAAGCGGTTACAGTAGTTCCAAACTCAGCGACTCCGATTGGGAAGCTGATGTTCTGCCATTGAACTAGACCCGCTTTTCAGGGAGTTAGCTCTCATCTGCCGCCCATTGAGCATTGTGCGCCGTCAGCGATAGTCGGACCAAGTGGGGCGTTTGAATAAGAGAGACATTTGACTCATCGTTACCTGCAAAAAGAACGATGATGACGAAGAAGAAAGACAGTGCCGAGAAGGCGACACGAGACATACGCCGAGCTGTGCCACAAGGAAGGCATCAACCAGAACCTGTACTACCGCTGGTCGAAAGAGTTCCTGGAGGCCGGCGAGAAGCGCTGGCCAAGACCGGCGGCATGCGCCGGGCGCGGGAACGGCTGCACTATCTTGACATAACGCCGAAAACGGACTTTTTGCCGATATTATGTGAAAAGACTACAACCTTGGCGCCATTGTCGTCGTTATATCCCACGTAACAAAAACTCAAGTCATGGGGAATGATTAAATGACCACTTTTACGAAACGGTCCGGTATCGGACTGGTATGCATCCTTGCGGTCGCGCTGGCCGCCTGCAGCGGGTCCGGCAGCGGAGTCGAAGATCAGTCGCAGCCGACGCCGCCGTCTACAGGCGACACCGGCTATTTCAACCTGAGCATCAGTGACGCGCCGATCAAGGATGCCGCGAAAGTCTGCATCCGCTTCGACGGCGTCGAACTGAAACATGCCAACAGTGACGAGAGAGAGACGATCGACTTCGACCAGCCGGAAGTTGTCAACCTGCTCGCCAACCAGGGCGCGAATTCGCACCCGATCGTGACGGGCGCAGAGGTGCCGGCCGGCGAATACGAGTGGATCCGGCTCAAGGTGCAGGCGGAGCGCGACCTTAGTGGCGGCGCAAACGATGGCGACCCGACCAGCGAACTCTGCGACGACGAGACAGAAAATTCCTACCTCGTCAGAGATTCGGGCGGAGTCTTCAACCTGTTCATCCCGAGCGGCTCGCAGCGCGGCCTGCAGCTCATCAAGGACATCATCATCCCGGTCAACCGCACCGGTGACTACACCGCTGAGTGGGACCTCGGCAAGTCGTTCAACGGGCCGCCGGGGCTCCTGCCGGATGTCATGATGAAGCCCGTCGTCAAGCTCGTCGCAAACAACGAGGTTGGCACGCTCGTCGGAGGAGTCGCTGACGAATTGATCGCATGGGAGGCCTGTGACGCTGAGTTCTCGCCGTCGGTCTACGTGTTCGACGATGGTGTCGAGCCGAATCCGTTCGATGACCCGTTCGCCGTAGACGATGCGGTCGCAACCGGGCTTGTCGAGCAGCAGATGCAGGAAGACGGGTCGACGCCGTGGCGTTATTCAATCGGCTTCCTGCTGGCCGGCAACTACGAGGTCGCATACACCTGCAACGGCGACCTGTTCGCGCCGCTCGCCGGCAAGCCCGCGGAGATCCTGCTCGAGGAAGTTACGACCGTCGATTTTCTTGCCGAAGACGCGCCCGGCTCGCTGGTCGGCCAGGTCGACAGCGTATTTTTCGATCCCGACGCGCCCGAATCCGGGTTTTGTGACGCGACATTCACACCGATGGTCTACGTGTTCGAAGACGGTGTGGAGCCGAGTTTTGCCGTCGATGCTGTCGCGACAGGCGAAGTCGGCATGGACATGACGACCGAACAGTACGGCTACTCGATCCCGCTCCAGGCCGCCAACTACAACGCAGCGTTCACCTGCACCGGGACCGACTTCATCCCGGCAGCCGGCAAACCCGCCGAGATCCTGCCGGGGGCAGCGACGATGGTTGACTTCCTCGCCGAGGACGCGCCGCCACCGGTCGGGTCGCTGTCCGGCGAGGTTGCCACCGAACTGGCAGAAGCCGCATCCTGCACAGCGGGATTCGTTCCGGCAGTGTACGTGTTCGAGGAGGGCGTCACACCGAACGCCACCGACGAGCCCGTCACGACCGGTCCGGTAACCATGGACATGACGACCGAGGCGTACGGGTACTTGATCGAAAACCTCCTGGCCGACACGTACACGGCGGCGTTCACCTGCACCGGTACTGATTTCGTGCCGGTCGACGGCAAAGAAGCCGTGATAGCGATCGGCGAGGTCACGCCGCTCAACTTCGATGCCGAAGACGCACCGGCATCGTAGTAAGCGTCACGCCAAGAAACCGTTCGGCGGAATGCCCCAAGTCCCCGCCCGAACTTCTGAGCGGCCCCGCACGGGGCCGCTTTTTTTTGACCAGGGCCCGGGTCGCGAACGCATGATCTTGGTGATTCGCCAGGCAATGGCTTTCCAACAAAGTGTTGCATCGACCGGTTAAAACGGCAGTCATTAGCGGCCAATTGGGACAATCTTAGCTGAATGTCCGTTATTGCGTGTAAAGCGGACGTAGACCGAGCAGTCGTCGAACAAGAAAAACCAGACATAAGGCCGGGCTTTCGGCTTTTCGATGATGGGGACCCCGCTAGAGCTACTCATTGACCCAGAGGTCAATCTTGTCTTCGAGCATCGACAGCGGCATGGGACCGTCCATCAGGATCTGCGTGTGGAAGTCCTTCACGTCGAACTTATCGCCCAGACGGGCCTCAGCGTTGTCGCGTATTTCGCGGATCTTGAGTTGTCCGATCTTATAGGCGAGGGCCTGCCCCGGAATTGCCATGAAACGCTCTGCCTCAGCCACCGCGCGCGCCTCTTTAACCGCGGAATTCGCGTACATGAAGTCGAGCACGTCCTGCCGACTCCATTGCTTGGCATGGATACCGGTATCGACAACCAGGCGAATCGCACGCCACAACTCCGCGTTCAATGCCCCGAAATACTGGTATGGATCCGTGTAGACGCCAAGCTCCTTGCCCAGCGACTCGGCATATAACCCCCAGCCTTCGGTATAGGCCGTGTAGCCGCCGAAGCGCCGGAAACCCGGCAGGTTTTCGTTTTCTACCTGAAGGGATCTTTGAAAATGGTGGCCCGGAATCGCCTCATGCAGGAACAACGACTCCATTGCCCAGATCGGCCGCGATTTGATGTCGTACGCATTGGCGTAAAAAATGCCGGGACGGCTGCCGTCGGGCGTACCGGTTTGATACTGGCCACCCGCTGCCGATTTCTCGCGGAAAGGTTCGATTCGTCTGACTTCGAATCCGGTTTTCGGCGATACATCGAACAGGCTTTTTGATAACTCCGTGATTCGGTCCGACATGTCACGATAACCCTGGATCAACTCTGCGGGCTCATCGAAGTAGAACTGGTCGTCGGTATTGAGAAATTCGAAAAACTCATGCAGGTCACCTTCGAAACCAACCTCTTCCATGACGCCGTGCATATCATCGTGAATGCGGTTGACCTCGTCGAGACCAATCTGGTGAATCTCCTCTGGCGTCAGATCCGTCGTTGTAATCAGTTTGACGTTGAAAGCGTACCAGTCATTGCCATTCGGCAAGTCGTAGAGCCCGACAGATTCGCGCGTCCCGCCCATGTAATCATCAGCAATGAAATTGTTCAGGCGCTCATACGCCGGAATGATCTTGTTTTCTATCGAATTCTTGTAGGCTGCTGTCAGTCTTTCACGATCTTCATCGTTGAAGTCCTCGGGCATGTTACTGATTGGTGTATAGAATCCACTGTCTTCTGCTGTATCAACAATTTGTGACTGCAGCTGCGGCATCACCTTTTCCATCAGGATTCGCGGTCGGACAACGCCCTCCGCCATACCTTCTTTCATGTTGTCGATAGCCTGGTTTGTATAAATCACGAAATCATCGATACGCGCGAGCCAATCGTCATAGTCCTTGACTGTCTTGAACGGGTGCAGACTCTTGCCGCTGCCGAGCTGCACGAAGAATGTCACCATTGATCCAAACTGGTTCATGGGTTGGAGGTGGCCCGGGAATCGACTGCCCTCCAGAGACAATTCACGATTCAGCTTGAACATGTCATAGCTCAGCTGGTCCTGCCGCGACAACAGTTCGCGATCGATCTCGAGCAACCGTGCCAGGGATTCTTCGTCGAGTTGGCGGTCGGCCGCACGATACTCGGGACCGATCGAGTTGGCGAGCCTGTCGTTGTATCGATAGTCGCCGATAGCGGTTGCGCGTAGCGGGTTGAGCTCGAGGGCACGTTCGAAATACTCGTTGAATACCGTATTTAACGCCGCCGGTGTGTCGACCACATCTGCCTGGCCTGCCACGGATGGTTGTTCGCTAGTGCACGACGCAAGACACAGCGCCGCAGCCAGCATGGCTACTCGTAGTAATGTCATTGGAATCCCCTCTTTTGCGGGAGGATATCAGACCATAAAGCCGAGATCGCGTTGCGCGAAGTTATCAATATGCGGCGCCACGATATCCAGGTCGACGTCAGGGATGCCGAACCATTTCGCCAGCGTCCCGGCAAACTGATCCGCTGAAGTGGTCGGAATCATGCGGCCACCACCGACATCATCGTCACCACCGATCTCCAGCACCGGAAATGTGCCATAGATGTCCTGACCAACAACGCTGCCACCGACCACGATCTGGTTACCGCCCCACGCGTGATCAGTGCCGTCGCCATTGGATGTCAGCGTACGACCGAAATCCGACTGCGTAAATGTGGTGACGGCATCTTCAACATCCAGTTCGACCGTCGCGGCATGGAATGCTGCAATCGATTCGCTGATGTTAGCCAAGAGACCGGGCTGATTCTGGTTCTGGTCGTCGTGCGAATCAAACCCACCAGTGGCAACAAAAAAGATCTGCCGCTGCATCTGCAGTTGATCCCGTGAAGCGATGAGTTTCGCCACAGTCTCGAGCTGCGTGCCGAGTTGACCCGCTGGAAATACGGTCGTGATGGCACCGGAATTCTCGGCTGCCTGAATCGCAGCAATTACGGTCTCGGCCGAATCTATCGCGCGTCGCTGCACGGCCGCAAAACCGCGCTCATAAATCGATGCATATTGTGCGTCGATGATGCGGCCAAACGCCTGACCTTGTGTGTAGAGCAGCCCCGCACCAGGATCCGATGACATGAAACCAAATTGCAGCGGGCCTGTCGCGCCCATGACATAGGCGACGGTCTCGTCCGCCGACTGGAACGTATTAGTGCCAAACAACGATGCGTTTGTGGCCATCTGCTGACCCGCCACGTTGTTGCGTATCAGGTCCGCCATGCGGCCTGCCCATCCGGTCTTGCTCTGATTCGTGCCGCGCAGCGACAACCATTGATCCTGCTGATCATTATGCGAAAACAGTTGTGGCGGCAGCGCCACCGATTGACTGAAGAACTGGTCCTTGGTCGTTGGCTCAATGAGCGGACCTGCATTCGCCACAAATGACGCGCTGCCTGACTCGAACAGTTGCTGCAGGCTTGTCATCGCGGGATGCAAACCGAACGGTTCGCTACCCGGTGCAAATGAAACCGGGTTGATCGGTAACAGGTCTGTCTGCGCGATGGCCAGATTCTGCCGTGACGCTGCGTATGCGTTGTACTCGGCAATCGTATTTGGCACGAGCATGTTGTATGAGTCATTGCCGCCAAACAAGAACACACAAACCAGCGCACGATAGTCATCGAACGGCGCGCCTCCGCCAATCATTTGTGCGTAAGTCAGACCTGGCGTAGCCGCCATCGTCGCAGCCGCTGCAGAAGCACCTGTCATCAAGAAATCTCTTCGGTTGATTTTTTTCATAATGTTGGTCTCGTTCGCCTGACGTTACTGCTGGTATGCGTACTCGGGCGACGTAACTAGTAAGTAAATCGCTTCAGCCGCACGCAGATTGGCTTGCTCCGCAGGTATAAGTGCCAGCATTCCGGAGATTTCAGTCCGCAGGGTGGTCGATATCTGACCAGCCACAAGTTTCCCGGCCACCATGTCGATGAGCGCATCGGCATCGCCGGCTACGGCGATCTCTTCCGTCGTATCGATCAGGACGGTATCGTCCGTAATCGGTCCGCAATCCGGGCTTGACTCCTGGTTCCAGAAAAACGTCTGACAGAACATGTAGTTCGTGATGTAGGTATTCAGGAACTCTGTCGCAATCTCGAGTTCTGGCGCAACCAGGCCGCTGTCGCGGATTTCGCCGGGCGGTGCGTAAAACGGACTGAAGAAATTGAAAACCGACGGCGACTGCAATGGCCCTTGCCCGAAAATAATGTAGGCGAAGTCATACGGGTAACGGCCACTGACAGACTGAGCGTCGTAATTGCGCCACAGCTGAGTGAGGCGCAATAGTGGCTCTTTGACCTTGCCGTCGAGTTCCATTCGCAGGGCAGGCTGTGCTTCCGCATCGAGGAGAATCGCTTTGACGACCGCCCCGAGATCACCGCGCACACCCGCGCCGTTGTCATTGAAGACGCCCGCCACGCGCGACACATAGTCCGGAGACGGGTTACTTGTCACGAGCCGTTGAATAAGGCGTATCGCGATGAATGGTCCGACATTCGGATGATTGAATATATTGTCCAGGGCATCCGCGAGATCCTGATCACCTGTCTGTCCTGCCGGTAGTGTCACGCCGTTCAACAGAGTTTTCTCGCCGGTGTCATGGAATTGCGGCCAGAGCTGCATCGGGATGACCTGACGCGTCGGCGTTGGGAATGCCCCCTGGAACACCGGGGCACCGGCATAGGTCCATCCGGTATAAACATGCGCGAAGCCTTCGATGATTGCCTGGTCGTAGGTCGGTATCGGCTGTTCCTGAGCGTCCAGTCTTACGCTGCCATCCTGATTCAGCTCAACAAGACCAATCGAAAACAACTGCATCAGTTCGCGCGCATAGTTTTCATCGGGCCGTATATTTCTGACGGGATCCGGCTTTTCGTTGCCCAGCATGCTCAGATAGACGCCCATCGCCGGATGCAGCGTGACTTCTTCGATCAGCTCACGGTAGTTACCAAATGCATTACGCGCCAGCACGTCGTAATAACTGGCGAGTGCGTAGGGCTGATCCCCCAACACGCCAAGCTGCGAGACAACCATGATCTCTGAGAGTGCAAATGCGACTCGCTGGCGCAACTGGTCGTCGCTGTGCAGGACATTGCGGAACCAGATATCCACCCGATCCGGCTGCAGCTGAAACATGAACTGCGGCGGCGGTACGGACTGGACGTGCGGTAACTGCAACGATGCGGCTTGTTGCAGTTGATCGTCTATCCATGCTTCGTAGCGCATGTTGATGACACGTTGCGCTTCCGCTTCGGTTGCGCCGAAGGTCGACTGGTTCAAAAACTGGTACGCCTCAGCCTTCGTTATCGGCACGGGTGGTGGCGGTGGTTGTGATGAACCACCAGAGCCGCCGCCGCAACCTGCGATGCCAAAAAGCAACGATGCCGCGAGTGAGATTAGTCTGGTTTTCATGTCATTGTTCCGGTCTCGTGGAGCGGCTCGGCCCATTCAGCAATCGTTCCTGAGAGCCTAATGCTTCTGCGCGCGCACAAGTGTGATGATTCGTAGCGTCAATGTGCATATTTGTCGCAACGCTAGTCGCGCACAGACTCCAGATACACAATCTGATCATCAGTAAGCAGGTTTTTGAGTTGTATCAACATCACCACCTGCAACTTTTTGACCTCATTCTCGGCTTTGAGTGCGGCGCCGACATGCTCGAGTACCTGTTGCTCATCAATCGGCGTCTTGTCGAGTTCGGCCATGATGTTCTGGTAGGCCTCGCGGACATCCCATTCGTGTTCAGCGACGTTTGCCTGGACCTCGACGACCGCTTTTCTGATTTCCGTAAACTGTTGTTTACTAAGGCTTAACTCTGCCTGATTCTCAAGAATAACGTTCGGCGCAAACAACTTACCCTTAAACACGTCGTGTTTTGGCTCAGCGGCAGCGGCTGTTTCCATGCCGGTGCAGGCGAAAGCCAGCAAGATCAATAGTCCCTTCCTCATAGTAACGTTCCTCCTGCCGGTTCCGTTGACTCGAAAAGCACCGGCATATCCTGATATATGTCAAATTCCCTGTCGGGTAGTAATACGTCGCTAGGTGCGGACCAGTACGTCGTATCCAACAATTCCGCAACTTCGATGTACGGCGATTTGTCAGATGGTGACGGTACGTTCAGCCCAATGACGATCGCGGCCGCTATGGCAGCCACGCTCGCGAAGCCTCGATAACGCCGGCGCTCGGTGGAGCACCTGTCGCGTGCTGCCTGCCACACGCTGTCGAAAGAAGGATGATCGTCATCCGCGCCACGCTGCCAGGCACGACTTACTATTTCGCGAAGCGTGTCGTCCGAAATCTGCATCACTCTTCCTCTGCCCAGTCCTGCAATCGTGACCGCAGCGCTTTTTTTGCGCGGTCGTAGTGCACGCGTCCCGTACCTGTCGATACGCCCATCACCGACGCGGCTTGTTCGATCGTCAGTTCGCGACAAAAGACAAGCTCGATGATGTCGCGCTGTCTTGCAGGTAATGCCCGCACGGCTCGCCACACAGCGTCGTCGACGCCTGGCTCGATCGCATCAGTCACCGATTCCTGCTGGTACTGTTTTACGAGTCGGAGCCGCGATGAAATACGTCGAAAACGACTTCTGGCGAGATTCTGCACAACGGAAAACAGGAACGTCTTGAGCGTCGACTTATTGTCAAATCGTGCGCTGCCACTCAGCAGTTCGACGTATGCCTGTTGCATCAGATCCTCCGCAGTCGCGTGGTCGAAATCGCATCGGGAGAGGGCCCAGCCGTATACCTGGCTGTGAATGGCTTCCAATGCCGAGCGCGAAACGTGTGGGTTATTTTCCAGAGCATCGCTGTCTCTCATACCCCCTCCCGAAAGATTGGTGGTATGAAGTGGATGCTCATATGACAACCTATGGATGCAACCTGTCTATTTCTCTAGGCGCAATATTCCATCACTGGAGCGAATGCCGTCGTCGTCACGCGGCAACCCGATACCGTTTGGTGCAGCGTAAACGAGACGCTTTCCGGGCAGCCGAGCGGATGAAAAACAATCAGTATTGTGATGCCGTGCTCCAGACTATCGGCGCGATGGCACAGGCCCGCATCACATTCGACGACAAAACGATCGTTTTCGAAAGCGCCCATATTGGCCAGGCAGGACAGGTAAGCGACAACCTGGCTGCGAATTCGCTTCGCTAGACGCGAATCATCGGATTCAAACACAGCCCAGCGCATCGCCTGTTCGATGGCGTTGATAATACGCAGACAAAGTCGACGAACAGACAAGCTCGCATATCTGCGATGCGACTCGCTGCCTCGGCCCATGGTCACCGAACCACGCAGTCGTGCCCGGCCCGCCGGGCCTTTGGCAACAACGTTCAATCCCTCGCGTGCCAGAACCTGCGCATCGTCATCATCGACGTCGAATGCGGCGAGCAACTCGCGTCTGAAGCCCATGCCCTGCTGGTCGAGATCATGCCAGGGCCCGTAGGTTCGATCGAGCTTGCAAAGCAGACCCGCCAGCGCGCCGCCAACGACTCGCGGCGCGCCGCTCGCGTCGTGACGTTGATACATGCGTGGAAAGTATCCAACCATGCTGGGACTGGCCAGGCCCATTCTGCGAATCCCCGCAACCGCCTTCGCCGGCGTCACCCATTCCGCAGCCGGATCAACGATCAACATCGCCGCACGTTCGCGACAATACAACTCGGCGGCGAGTAGCGATGCCGGGCCAAGGTCACGACCCTTGCCGGGCGGCGGAAGATACAGCAGATCGAATTGATTGACCTGTTGCAATGCAAACAGGCCCGTCTCTGTGCTCTTCGAACCAACCAGGTCGTAATCCGATAACTCATGTCCATCGGACCCTTCCTGAGCATGCTCGACATACGCTGAGTTGAACGGCACATCCACGCCGAATGTCACATCGGGCCGGTGCGATGGAAACGGATGCTCGACTCGAGCAAGCGCCGACGTCAGCAGCAGATCCGCGACGAAGTTTTCCGCGCTTTCACGATAATTGGCGCGACGAAATATCTCCTGATCAGTAACGTGACCCGATTCCGGATCAATGCGCTGCAATGTCAGATTGAATAATTCATCGTTTTCGGCATCGATGCCATCAAAATCGACAGCCGCGCGAATACGCTCCGTCGATCCTGGCTCGAGCGCGCGCAGCACGAGCGCCGAACCACTCGCGGGCAGGCAGATCATCGCGCCGCGCGCGCCATTGGCAACGCGCACGATGTAGAGATCCCTGCCGCCGTGCTCGAAGTATTGTTGCGCCGCCGGCCCGAGACTGGAGCGCGTCCACACGTCACCAAAGCGACGGCGAAACTCACCGAAGCTGTGTATCAGGACCGGATTATTCAGGGGGCCACGAAGCGCACGCCCGACAAAGGCGGCCGTGGTCTCGGGCGACACGTCGATGGGTTGATCCATTGGTGCCATTTCGGTGACCGTGATGCCGCGGTCAACTGCATCTGACAAGCTTATCTCCGAAACAGTCAGACATAGGTAGCCTCATTCTAGTCAGTGACTTCAACTTATGCCATTGAATTGCGCAGCAATAGCTCTCAATTAGCTAATATTCGGAACATGAGTGACGACCTGGCGACTGCGTATCCGCGATTGGCACAGCAAGTGCCGAAAACGCATCTGGCCGATCTGCCGACACCGATCGTTCAGGAAACCTTGAATACCGCCCAGGGGCAGCGGCGCGTTGCGATCAAGTGCGACAACCTGACCAGTAAGCTGTACGGCGGCAACAAGGTCCGCAAGCTGGAGTACCTGTTGCATCGGGCGAGCGAAAAGAAGGCGGAGCGGGTTGTGACGTTCGGCACTGTCGCCTCGAATCATGCATTGGCTACCGCCCTGTATGCCAAGTCGCTGGGATTCGAGTGCACCTGCTTGTTGTCACACCAGACCCGAACCGCGAATGCAGCGCGCATGCTGAATATGCACCTGCAAAATGGCACTGAAATTTTGCACTACGGAGGAGACTATTCGCATCGTGTGGATACGATGCGGCGAAGCGTCCAGGGTCGACAGGCCTGGATCATTCCAATTGGTGGATCCAATTGCCTGGGTGCTGTTGGTTTCGTAAACGCCGGGCTGGAACTCGCCGGGCAGATCGCAACCGGTGAGCTTGATGTACCTGATCGACTGTATGTCGCCAATGGCACAATGGCTACTGCGGTTGGACTTGCGTTGGGCCTGGCCCTCGCCAACTTGCCTACTGAAATTCAGGCTGTGCGCGTTACCGCAGATATTTTCGCGAACCCAAAGGCTATGCGCCGACTGCTGGTTAAGACAGCGACTTTTCTGAACGCCTTCGATGCGTCAATCCCGGCAGACCTGGCGGATCGCGCGCGATATTGCTTGCGCGACGAGTTTTTTGGAGGCGGCTACGCCAGGACGAATTCGGCAACGGACCGTGCCATTGAGACTGCCCGTGCTGAACTGGGGCTCATGCTCGAGACGACCTACACCGGCAAAGCCATGGCGGCAATGCTGTATGACCTGGAGCGGGCAGAACACGCTGGGCAATCGATGTTGTTCTGGAACACGTATAACTCACGACCGTTACCCGCCGGAGTCGAACGACCGAGTGATGTCTCGCGATTGCCGAAAGAGTTTTTACGTTACTTCGACTGATCCCCGGTTTTCGATTCGTCGCCGCTTTGCGCCAAACGTCGTTGGGCTTCTTCTTCAGCCTCTTTCGCCTCCCGCTTCTTGCGAGCAATTTCTTCCAGCATGAGGTCCAGCCACTCGGTCACAACGACTCCGCTTCTTCGTCTGCCTCGCGCACCGCCTCGTCGATCATTTCCCGAACCTCGGACAGCGTCGGCGCGTCCGGATCAACTTCCACTGTGTTGCGGACATGCCGCGCGCGCGCAAACACCTCATCGGCATCGTGGTAGCCCAGTCGAGACGGCACACCATTGGCAATGCTCGCGATTGTACGAGCATGGTCGACTTCATCCTGCTCAATCGCGGCGCCAGCCTGCCCCTGGTGAGTCTCGAGCAACTGTTCGAGCCGCTGCTCGGGGTTAAGCACATCATCTTCGAGCGGCGTGTGACTCTCGAGATACCACTCGCCATCCAGCTGACCGAATAGAAACGGTTCGTTGATGATGGCAACTGACTCACCAATCTCGACGAGCTCGTAGAGATACTCGATATTCTCAGGGTACAGGCGCACACAACCATGACTCACGCGCATACCGACGCCAAAAGGCTGATTTGTGCCATGAATCAAGTAGCCCGGCATTTCGAGCTTGAGTACACGATGACCGAGCGGGTTTTCCGGCCCGGGCGGAATTACCGACGGCAATGGGTTGCCCATTTCAGCTTGTTCCTGTTGAACCGACCACGGCACGTACCAATGCGGGTCTTTCGCCTTGGCCGTTACTGTGGTCATCCCGAGCGGCGTCTCCCAGCCGACGCGACCAATGCCGATCGGATAGGTCTTGACGATGGCCGCCTGGCCTTCGGGTACGGTCGGGAAATAGAACAGTCGCTTCGATGCGATGTTAAGGACTATACCTTCCTTGGGCACGTCCGGGAGGACGAACTGCGTCGGTAACAATACGGGCGTATTCTCACCGGGCAGCCATGGATCGACATCCGGGTTGGCCGCGATCAGTTCGTCGTAGCCGAGGCCGTAAGCGCGTGCGAGATCCGACAGCGTGTCCGCGTCGCTTGCGAATACAAGCTGTGGTACACCAACGACAGACTGCTCTGGCGATTCGAGGACAAAGTGGTTAGCGGAGATTGGTTCTTCAACCGGACGCTTGCTGAGTCGCACCGTGGCCGCTTCGCGATTGCCGGGCGCCGTGCCAAAGAAATCGTGTAACGCCACACACCCGCCCAAAGCAACGAGCGGTATGCACAATACAAGGCGGCGAATTATGAGGCGTCACTCCTTTTCGGACGTCAGCAATGGCTGCGGCGGGATGCAATTTGGAACCCGGCCTTCCTGCATGGCCTCATTATAATATGGAAGTGCCTCAACCCACTGCGAAACCAGCGAATCAATACGTTTTTCGCTCGATGGGTGTGTGGAAATAAACTCAGCGGGCTCCTCGCCAGCCTCGTCATTCATGTTCTGCCATAACGGCACCGCCGCGCGCGGATCAAAGCCGGCCTTTGCCATATACTTGAGACCGATAACGTCTGCCTCACTTTCCTGTTTTCGAGAAAATGGCAGCATGATGCCAAAAGCCGCGCCCTGATTCAGGGCTTCGTACGCGGTATAGGTTGCCCCCTGATGCCCCCCGCCGAGCAGGACTGCGGCAACCTGGATGCCAACATTAGACAATTTGCCTCGAGACGCACGTTCCTTGGAATGGTCCGCTGTGACGTGTGCTATTTCGTGGCCGATGACGGCGGCCAGCTGATCCTGATCCTGCGCCGCTTTGAGAATGCCCACCATGACGCCGATCTTACCGCCTGGCATCGCGAATGCGTTGATCGCCCCATTGTCGAAGATAGCCATTTCCCAGGCAAAGTCACTGTACGGCGGCTCGAGTTGGGTGACCACCGCGTTGGCTACGCAAGCGATGTAATCAATCGTGTCGCGATCCGTGGTCAATGGCATCGAGGCCTTCATTTCCGCGAATTGCTTCGCGGCTTCGGCGGCAAGCTCCGCGTCAGATATTGAGTGGGCGAAAGGCGACCACGCCAGTGCGCCAATGGCGATGACTGAAAGCGGCAGGAATTGGCTGAAACGCTGCGTGCGCATGGGACTCCCTCGAACCGATACCTTAAATATCTGCATACAGTTTACGACAAATTTCGGCCACGTCGGTTCCTGGCGTCAGCGGGGCAATCGTGACTCGAACCTGCGACGCCAGCCCGCCGCATCGACCTTTTCGAGCGTGCTGTCAATATTTGCCATAAGCCGTTTCTGTAGCGGCTGTTTGATACGGTAGGTGAGTTGAAACAGGTCCCGGTCGATCGCAAGCCCGGTCAATAGCTCATCACTGGTTTTGATCTCATCCGCCAGCCCGAGCTCCAGGGCAGTCGTGCCATACCAATGCTCTCCCGTCGCCACCTTGTCGAGGTCAAGGTCCGGTCGATACTTGCTGACCGCTGCCTTGAACAAGGTATGCACATCCTCGAGCTCCTCTTTGAGCTTGGCGCGGTCCTCGTCGGTATTCTCGCCAAACATCGTAACGGTACGTTTGTATTTGCCAGCCGTGATCTGCTCGAAATCAACGCCGTGACTATCCAGAAGGCGGTTGAAGTTCGGAATTTGCGCCAGCACACCGATGGAGCCAAGGATCGCGAACGGCGCAGCGTAGATTTTTGACGCGACACAGGCCATCAGATAGCCGCCGCTGGCAGCAACCTTGTCGACGCAGACAGCCAGCGGAATATCACGATCTCGTATCCGCGCGAGTTGCGAGGCGGCGAGACCGTGTTCGTGCACGACACCGCCGTGATTCTCCAGGCGGACGATAACCTCGTCGTCCGTTGTCGCGACATCGAGAATTGCACTGACCTCTTCGCGCAACGACGGCACCGCGCTGGCCTTGAGGTCACCCTTGAAGTTGATGACGAAGCTGCGCGGTCGATCCGTGGTTCCCTTCGCCTCCGCCTTATCGCGTTTCTTTTCCTCTTTCGCCTCTTTCTTGCGCTCATCTTTCTTGAGCACGGCCTTGCGCAAGGCGCTGGCAAGCGATTTGTACTTTTTGTTGATGCTCTCGACCTCGAGGCCTTCCTGGCTCGATTTGCGACCCGCCGCTGCAGCCACACTTACGACGACAATGATCGCTACAACAATCGTGACAACCTTGACGAGGAACAGCCCGTAGTCGAGGAAAAACTGACTCATACAGCGAGACCGACGTTATTTTTTTGCAGTACCTGTTCGGCACGATAGCTGGAGCGGACCATTGGTCCGGCTACGACTTCGAGAAAGCCCTTGTCGAGACCTTCTCGCCGGTACAGGTCGAACTCATCGGGTGTGACGTAGCGTTGCACAGCCAGATGGTTTGGTGTCGGCCGCAGGTACTGCCCCAGCATCAGGATGTCCACTTTCGCGTCGCGCAAGTCGTCCATAGTCCGCATTAATTCGTTATCGCGCTCACCAAGGCCCAGCATCAGACTTGTTTTTGTCAGGACGCCGGGGCGGTATTTTTTGGCATGTTGCAGGACATCAATCGTCTGCTCGTAGCCGGCGCGCGCATCGCGGACCGGGTGTGTCAGGCGTCTGACAGTTTCGACGTTTTGCGCAAAGACCTCGAGCCCGGAATCCACGACGATTTCGACATGCGCCATGACACCATTGAAGTCCGGCGTCAGCGCCTCGACGGCGGTAGCGGGGTTCTGCTTCTTGATTTCACGGACGCAGGCCGCGTAGTGCGCGGCGCCGCCATCGTCCAGATCATCGCGGTCGACGGATGTAATAACGACGTACTCGAGTCCCATCAGCATGACGGCCCGACCGGTATTGGCAGGTTCATCCGGATCGAGCCAGCCCTTCGGGTTGCCCGTGTCCACCGCACAAAATCGGCACGCCCGCGTACAGACCGGGCCCATTACCATGATGGTCGCAGTACCGGCATTCCAGCACTCGCCAACATTCGGGCACATGGATTCCTCGCACACCGTGCTCAAGCGATGCTCTTTGACGATGTGACGAACTGTTGCATGGCCACTTCCCGAGGGCATCTTCGCGCGCAGCCAACTGGGCTTCTGCCCGTTCACAGGTGGCTCAGCATCCCGTCGGGTCTTGACGCCGTTCTTGATGGCCGTGAAACCCTCTTCGGTCTTGTACTTGGTGCCGCTTTGCACGATCGAAATGCCGCGGAAGTGTTTGTCGCTGCTACTGCTCATTTGCTGCGCTGATTGCCCGGCGAAAGGGCACGCATTGTAACGAAAAATGGGGACATTCGTCTTTTTTTCCAACGAAGACTGCAAGCAAAAAAATCCCGGCCGAAGCCGGGAGAGTCAGGGGGAATTGGTAATGCGCCAGAAGAACCTAGTGTAATCTGGACCAGCTAACGAGCTTCACTGCGTTCTTTTGCAGGTCGAAATTGCGGGCCAGTACAGCCTCGATGTCACGCGCATCGCTGTCCATATCCATCGGGTGACTTAGCTCAATCACACCGCTGAATTCGTTGCCGCCACGATATTCAGTGTCGGTCAATATGAACTGTGTGTAGTACTTCGCGGACATGGGTAAAGACTACCGGGGGTGCCGCGCCGGGTCTGTGAGCCAAAGCACAAAATGCCCGATTCAACAATAAGTCGGAATTTTTTGCTGTGCTGCAGCATTCCCGCACCTCGCGGAAATCCCCTGTCCGGCGTAAAATCGGCATGGTTTGGGGACGAGGCGCACAGATTTGGCGCCGCAGCATATGTAATATTGAGGTTCAACTGCCTGTCGCTTGGGCGGGTTTTGTCAAAACCTACGCAGGAATCGAACAAATGGTAGTAAACAAGGGATTCGTTCGTTGCGCCCTGATGGTTACACTGTTGCTGGGTATCGGCAACGCATACGCCCAGGACGAACTCAGAAAGACGTTTTTCAAAGAAGCGGATGCCGCCAAGGCTGCAGCTGACGCCGCCAATGCGCAACTGCTGGCGCCGCGCAGCTATGAACGCGGCATGAAAGAATATGGAGACGCCGAGTTCGCACTCGAGCGCGGCCGCAACATCGAAATCGTCCGCTCGAATGTTGCTGACGCCACGCGTTACCTCAAGACGGCAACCACCGCCGCCGAACTCGCGGCAACAGTGCTCGCACAGGTGATGAAGAGTCGCCAGGACGCCGCCAATGCGCGCGCGCCCGAGTTGTCCGGCGAAATTTGGGCCGAAGCGCAGCGCAAGTTCGGTGACGCTATTCGATTGCTGGAACGAGGCGATTTGAAAGGCTCGAAACGACGCGACATCGAAGCCACGAGTCTTTATCGCGACGCTGAACTCGTCGCTATTAAAGCGCAATACCTGACCGAGACACGGCAGTTGCTGGCTGATGCGGATCGCGCCCGCGTTGGCCGCTATGCGCCAATTACCCTCGGCAAGGCGAAGCAATTGCTGGCCGATGCAGAGCGTGAACTAAACGAGAACCGTTATGACACGGATTTGCCGCGCAGCCTCGCACGGCAGGCGAACTACGAAGCCAAGCACGCCATCTATCTTTCCGAGGTTGTGCGCAAGGTTCGGGATCGCGATCTGACCGCGGAGCAGCTCGTACTGCAGTGGGAAAAGCCCTTGCGAGACGTTTCAGGCGCTGCTGACATCGTGCCCGATATGGAGGACGGTCCGGACCGGCTCGCGGCGGAACTGGTTGCGCACATTGAAAAAATGCGCAATGAAAATCAGGCGCTCGGCCAGGAAAAAGCTGAAAACGAAACACGTCTTGCTGATATGGAAGAAGAGCTGGCCGCCCTCGACGAGCGTTTAGGCGGTGCGACGGCCGAACGCGCCGCTTTAATTCAGCGACTCGAGGCGCAGGCGCGCGTCAAGCAGCAATTCGAACAGGTCGAAAAGATGTTCACGTCGGCAGAGGCGCGCGTATTTCGCGAGGGCAACAACATCATCCTGCGACTCGTTGGTTTGACGTTTGACAGCGGCGCTTCACAAATCAGGCCACTAAGCTTCGACTTGTTAGCTAAAGTTGAAAAAGCGATCGACGTGTTCCCGCGCAGTGAGCTGATCATCGAAGGTCACACGGACTCTCACGGTGGTGACGATCTGAACCAGAAATTGTCACAGGATCGTGCAGAATCCGTACAGCAGTACATGATTAATGCGATGCGCATTCCGACGTATCGACTGATCGCGACGGGCTACGGAGAGACACGTCCGGTCGCGAGCAACGAGACTGAATCGGGCCGTCAGCGTAATCGCCGCATCGACATCGTCATTCGCCCGAATATCGAGGCATCCTGATCGCGAATCGCGACGGCCATGGGCGGAACGTTGCTCATCGGAAGTAAAGCGCAGCGTAGCGAGCCATGAAGATGAGTAATATGCCGCCTATGGCCGTTGCCTCTTCCACCATTCGGCAATGATTTTCGCTGTCACATCGTTTGCTAAGTAGCCGTATTCGGCGTGTACGTTGAGGTCACCGTTCAGGCGAAAATAGTTGTGCAGAAGATGGTCTTCTATCGATTCGACGAGACCCCGCCTGACCATCTCCTGGAAATCGTCCGCAAGGTCCGGATCAATAGCCGTCAGATCGCCAACTGCTGACAGGTTAATCCAGCGGCGGATGCCGTTTGGAAACCGGCTGGCACCATCTTCACCATGACCCTGCAGACGACGCTGTATGTAGCGCTGACCCAGCGGGCTCCCCATCGTCAAGAAGAGGTCGACGCTGACGTGATCACGCTCATCGTGCGCCATTTGCCAGAGGCTGTCCCAGGCGATGACCGAACCCATACTGTGTGCGATTATCAAGATAGGGCGCTGCGCCTCGACCGCGGCGCGCAATGGCATCTTGAACATTTGTCGCGCGTGCTCAGCGATCTCATTGCTGTTTCGCGAGTAGCGCCGCAGATCACGCAAATGCAATTCCATGCGTTCGTTGGCGACGTGCGGGATAAGAAACGGCAGCACATCTGCAATCGAGAACACCCAGCGCGCGATCCGTCGTGGCCAGGATGACGCTTCGGCTATGTCTGTTGACGACGCCTTGTCTTGCTGAATCACGGCTTCGATCGCCTCTTGATCAATCGCGATGTCGCGATGAGTCTTGTAGAAGTCGTAGGTCCAGGACACGATATCGAAACAGTGCAGATTGGCTGCGATGTCCAGCGCAACTTTTTCGTCATGACGACGAATGCCGGCGATCAGACAACGAAACAGGGCATCGCGGTGCGGACCGGGCTCGGGCTTGGGCAGCAGCCCCGGTACATACAAAATCAGAGGTAACTCGATCATCGCTCGGCCACACCAAGTAACGACAGTAATTCGCCGACGTCCCGGACGATCCCGTCCGGGCGTTGCAGGTGGTCAGGCCAGTCGTCCCCGTTGCGATTGACCCAAACCGACTTTAGCCCGGCTTTGCGCGCACCAATAACATCCGCTTCGGGATGATCGCCGACGTGCAATGTCTGATCTGCGTCCGCCCCGCCGGCCTGCACTGCCATGTCAAAAATGTGGCGAGACGGCTTTGCCGCCCCCACTGCGGCGGCAGAGATAACCTGATGGAACAAATCCCGGATACCAATGCGATCCAAATCTGCATTACCGTTGGTTACCGCAACCACACAATAGCTCTGCCGCAAAGTATTCAGCGCCGGGCGAACCTCCGGAAATACGTCGACATCGTTGCGCATTGCGCTAAACACAGCCATTGCGGTATCGACGAGCCCATCTCCGTATCCTGCAGCGACGCCGAGCCGACCTAGTACAGCACGCCGCAGAAATGTGAAGTCGTGGCTCTTCCCGGGATACTCTACGGCGATATTCTCGCGCAGCTTGAAAACGTCTTTCGCACTGAACATCGCCGTGATTCGCGGGTAGTTGTCACCCAACCAGTCATAAAGTCGGCGCTCAGCACGTTCAATGACCGGATGAATCGCCCAAAGCGTGTCATCGAGATCCAGTGTGATTGTGCGAATGTCCTGCACGTGTTGCTCGCTTCGGGAAGATAGGTGAATATTGCGGCATGAAATACCTGCATACAATGGTACGCGTCAAAGATGTCGACGCATCGCTCGACTTCTATTGCGACAAGCTGGGCCTCGTGGAGTTGCGGCGTTACGACAACGACCGGGGGCGATTCTCACTGATCTTTCTCGCAGCGCCCGGTGACGAAGCTGCCCAGGTCGAACTCACCTGGAACTGGGACCCGGAGGACTACGGTGAAGGCCGCAACTTCGGACACCTCGCCTACGAGGTCGACGATATCTATGCGCTGTGTCAGAGCCTTATGGACAAGGGCGTAACGATTAGTCGGCCGCCACGCGATGGACACATGGCGTTCGTCCGTTCACCCGACAACATCTCGATCGAACTGCTACAAAAAGGCGATGCCCTTCCAATCCAGGAACCCTGGGCTTCGATGGAGAATTCCGGCCACTGGTAGCAACTTGGTCTTTGTATGGCCGCGGGCGGGGAGTTGCTCATCGGAAGTAAAGCGCAGCGCAGCGAGCCATGAAGATGAGTAATGACCCGGTCGCGGCCATTGATTGGTTAGTTGGCGGGCATCAGGGGCGGTAGTTGCTCTTCGGGTTCGTGGTCAGCGTCCTTGAGGACGGAGAATGAGCGGATGGCTTTGGCCAGCGCTTCGCCCTCGATTTCGCCACCACCGGGACCGTAAGCCAGATTCGACAGTTTGGTCAGTTCCTCCGCGAGCGGTGGGGAGACGCGGCGCGCCAGTGCGCCGACGCTGCGCGGCGTATCCTCAGGCCATTGCAATGCACCCCAGTCGAGCAATGCCTTGCGTACGCCCGAACCATCGCCGGCGAGCGCTGCTTTGCGGGCCGCCCTGAGGTGGCGTGACTGTTGCTTGTGGACCGGAACCGGTGCCGGTGCGCGTTGTTTCTTCTGCGGTCGTGACGACCACCACCAGGCGAACAGGGTGACCACCCAGACAGCGGCGAGTAACTCGCTGACGCGGCGCCAGATCCCTCCTGGCATCGAGCCTTCGCGCGGCACAGCGCCGGGCTCGGCCGCTGTTGCTGATGCTGCTGCTTCCGCCTCTGCCGCCGGTGCCTCGCCTGAGGGCAGGATATTGATCGATCGTTCAGGCAACCGGGCGACCTGCCATTCTGATTTTTCGGTGTTCCACCACGGCACCTCAAGGGCCGGCAACAGGACTGTGCCGGCGGTCACGCCGATCATCGCGTACTGGTCCTTGCGCACACCACGGATGCCAGCGGACTCTATGCGACGACTCAACTCGGGTTTATCCGGGTAAACATTCAGTCCTGGCGCAGTCGGTGGTTCAAGCGCCGGGATCTGTGTTTCGAGTTGTCCGAGTGCGCTGGTTGTGACATGCCTCGTCAACGGTTCACCGGCCTTGATTTCGTCGGCTTCCCCGGACCAGTCTTCTGTGAGCTCGAGATCACGCGCCGGCAGCCAGACTGCATCAGGATAGTCGGCAGGTCTCGGCGGGATCGGCAGCACAGTAATTGACTGCGGTTCCGAGTCGTATACCTTGCGGCCGGTTATGCGTCCGTCGCGCAACACTCGCGCTTCGAAGCGGGCCGGTGATACGTCGATCTGACCGCTTTCTTGCGGGTAAAGCGCATACACACGTTCTACAACGTTATATACAGTGCCATCAATGACCGCCTCGTAGCTGCGATCATCCCCCGCCAGCTCGGTTAGCACCTCGGCGCCGCTGATCGTCGGTTCCCTGAGCGCAGGTTGCCGGGTCGCGACAGAGCGATAAATTTTGATCGTCAACAGCACCTGCGCCTGAACATAGGTCTCACTGAAATCGACATTGCTGGTCACATAGACTTCGGCCTCGCCCGGCGGCGCATAGCTCGGCTCGCTTACCGTAATTACCAGTGCCGGACTTTGCTCGTTGCCAATCGCGATTGGCGGAATAATGATCTGACCCGCGCTCCTTGGCATCAGCACATAGGTCCAGGTCTTGCTGCGGCGGATTTGACCGTTGACGATCGTCGTATTGCTGAGCTGACTGCCTTGCCCAACATAGAAATCCTTATCGAGCACAGAAACGTCCGGTTGCGAGTCGATATTCGTATCTGAAACGACCTCGAGCGTAAACGACTCGTTGAGCTCGACATCAGCACGGTCAACCCGCGTGGTAACAGCCGCCGGCGCCTCAGCCGTGCACAGCAAAGCCGCGGTGACCAGGACTATGCTTCGCACAAGTGCTCTTACCACGGCTGCACCTCGTCATCGGGCCAGGTGTTATTACCATCCTGGTCCTTGCCCGATTTTTGATACTGATAACGGAATTTTCGTCGCAGCAGTCCGCCCGGATCATTCGGGATACGGCGCAGCCATTGCTCCATCGCCTGTTGTTGTTCCTGTTCGCGGCGCAGCGCTTCGAGTTCCTCGGCTGTCAGCTGTTGCTGCGCCATCTGTTGTTCATTCTGCGCTGCTTCTTCGGCGGCCTGCTGCAGCTCTTCCCGCAACGCCTCGAGGTCTTCCTCGTTGGCCTGCTGCTCGTCGCGTTGCGAGGAATCGCCCTCGGACTCACTTTCGGATTGCGCCGAACTGTCCGAACTCTCCTGATCCGATTCACCGCTCTCGTCTGACGGCTCGCCCTCGCCTTGCTGATCTGAGGGCTCCTGTTGATCACCCTGATCTTGCTGCGACTCCTGTTGCTCCTGCAGTTGCTGTAACAGGTCCCGATTGTATTCGGCGTCCGCATTCCCGGGATCGATCTCGAGTACCTGTTCGTAGGCATCGATCGCCGACTCAAACTCACCCTGTCGCGCCATCGCATTGCCGAGGTTGTACAGACTGCGGGCATCTTCCTGTTCAGCGAACGCTCTGGCACTCGCAGCGTAATCCTGCGCACGGTATTGCGCGACGGCTCGCCACTCGGGGTTCTCGAACAGAACAACCGCATCTGCCGCCACACCCTCCTCGAGCTTTCTCTGCCCCTGTTGATCCCTCGTCAACCACAGATCATTCCAACTCGCCGCGTGCACCGAATTTTCGGGTGGCAAGATGAAGATTAGAAAGACGGCTACCCAACCGCGCCGAAACGCCATGGCCGCCAGCGGCAATAACAGCAGGATCAGCCACGGCCCTTCCTCGCGCCAATGATCGGTTACCAGGGACTCTTCGCCCGCCTGTTGACGACCCGCCTCTCCGCTAAGCAGGTAATCGAGGTCGCGATTATCGGTCGTCAACAACGAAAAGCGGCCGCCACCGGCGGTCGCGAGCGAACGCAGGGAATGTTCATCGAGCCGCGGCACAGCGATGTTACCGGACTGATCTGTGACGAAGCCGCCACTTTGTCGCGGAATCGGCGCGCCCTCTGCAGTGCCGACCGCGAATACTGACAACGTGTAGCCCGAGCCTCTAAGTTCGCGTGCGACTCTTTCCGTGGCGGGTGATGAACTGCCATCGGTGATCAGCAGGACCTCACCATAGGCAGCGCCTGCTTGCTCGAGAAGTTGCTGGCCCTTGTTGATCGCGGCAATCGGATAGCTACCACGACTGGGCATGATGTCGGTACTGAGGCTGTTAACGAGCGCACCGATCGTATCGGTGTCAGTCGTCAACGGTGTTACCGTAAACGCATTCGACGAAAAGACGACAAGTGCAGTCTGCCCACTCCCTCGTCGCGCCAGCAAATCGAGAATTTTCAGGCGCGCACGTATCAAGCGGCTCGGCGCTACATCCTGCGCATCCATCGAACGCGACAGATCCAACGCGACAATCAGCGCCTGATCGGATCGAAATACCGGTTGCTCGACTCGTTGCCAGGCAGGGCCGGCAATCGCGACCGCAGCGATCACACCACCCAGCCCAAGCAGCCACCAGCGAAAGTCGGAACGGCGATTGACCGAGCGCGACAATACATGTGGGGCAAGCGACACATCAACGACGTTCTGCCAGCTGCCGGGGCCAAGCTGGCGACGCGCCAGCAGGAGCGCGCAAGCGATAACGACTGGTACAGCCCATAGCCAGTCCGGCCGCAGGAAGTGAAAGTCAGCCAGCATTGCCATGTCCTCTACACGCAAGCACCACGACGCAGTCACCCAGCATCGGCATGTCCTCTACGCGCAAGCGCCACGACACAGTCAACCAGCATCGGGAAGTTCCCCACCAAGCCGCATTGCCACGTTCTGCAACAAAGTGACAACGCAAAGCAGCACCGCAAGGGCAAATGCACCGCCGAGCGGCCAGAAGTAAAGCGATTTGACGGGCCGGAACCCGGCTTCAGGCTCGTCGACAGGCTCAAGTTCATCGACAAGCTGATAGATACCCTGCAGGCCAGCTGTGTCTTTGGCGCGGAAATAGCGCCCACCTGTCAATTCCGCGATGCTCGTCAGGGTTGCCTCGTCCAGGTCAGCCGATGGATTGATGCTGCGACGCCCACCCACCAGTGAAGACACCTCAAGCTGTTCGGCGCCGATGCCGATCGTATAGATGCGTAATCCGACTTGCTGCGCCAGTTCCGCCGCTTTGAGTGGATCAATCTCACCGGCTGTGTTGGCTCCGTCCGTCAGCAATACCAGCACCTGCTCGCTGCCGTCTGCCTCCTGATCGTGAATTCGTTTGACGGCGAGCGTGATCGCGTCACCGATTGCCGTCTTTTCTCCGGCCAGACCGATAAAGGCCTCCATGAGCAATACCCTGACGGTCTCGCGATCGAGAGTAAGCGGGACCTGCAAATACGCGCGCTCGCCGAACAAGATCAGCCCGATGCGATCGCCTTCGCGACGACTGACGAAATCACTCGCAACGGCTTTGGTTGCTGTCAGTCGATCGACTCGACGACTGCCGAGCTCGAAGTCCTTTTGGTCCATGCTGCCCGACAGATCGACAGCCAGCATGAGGTTGCGACCCGAGACTGGAACTTCGAGTTCGTCACCGATGCGCTCCGGCCGCGCTGCGGAAACGACGAGCAACACCCAGGCGACGACTGCGAGCAGAAAACGCCAATTCAATAGCTGCTCCGCGCGCGACCGATCGCTGAGCATTGCGAATCCACCCAGACTCGGTACTTTCAGTCCGGCATCCTGCAGACTGGCCGATTCGGCCAGCAGCTTGCGCGCGATCAGCGGCAGCGGCAGTGCCAGCAGGACCCACGGCCAGGCAAGCGACCACATCAGTGTTGCCCTCCCACGGGCGTCGCAAGTCGCTGGCGCACAGCTGCAACGACATCGACCAGGTCCATCGCGGATACATCATCACCGGGTTGGCGGTACGGCAGCTCGAGCAACTTGCGGCCCGTATCGCTCTGGAAGCGCGGCCGGTCGAGGTCCCTGTCCAGCCACGCGAGCCACTCGTTCCCGGTCAGACCGGCCACTTCGTGCCGTGGCGCATAGGCGAGCATCGTGCGCCGCAACAGCTCCGACAAACTGCTGCTGAATGCCACGGCATTGCGATGCTGTTCGAAATCTGCCGTAAGCTCATTGAGCTGCACTAGCGCGTGCCGTCTGGCGGCGCCGCGGGCACGCAGGCGCAGGTAGTATCTGCAAAGGTACGCGAGACCGACGGCAGCCAGAGCAATAACAACCCACCAGCCCGGTGCGAGAGGCCACCAGTCGATTGCCTCGGGCAGGTGCAGGTCACGCAGTGGAATCTGCTCGGGATCCATAACTAGTGCGTCCTTCGCCCCAGCGCCGTCTGCAGTGCCGTAACCGGATCGTCCTCAGTCGACAACGGCATCAGGTGCACGCCATAACGCTGACAGAACGCCTCGAGTTCCTGGCTGCGTGTCTCGAAGGCGTTTGCGTAGTCGTGGCGAGCACTTTTTGCAGCCGTGTCGATCGCCAGCTCGTCATCGCGAGAGACGAGTCGATAGCGCCCGGGCGGCGGCAGTTTGCGTTCGAGCGGATCGTTGAGAAACACGGCCAATACGTCGTTGTGCCGGGCGACGCTCGACAGATAAGACTGTGCAGCTCGCGAAAAGCCGAGGAAGTCGCTCAGTATCACGACCAGACTTCCCGGCCGGGCGACGCGTCGCAACGCGGCCATGGCTCGCGTCAGCGGCGCTTCCTCGTCGCTGCCCGGGTTGCGCTCGCTATTGCCCCAGTCCGGATGACTGACAAGTTCATGCACATACTGCAGTGCCGCCCGCCGTCCGAGTCGCGGCTTGAGCTCCCGATGCGTGGTATCACCGAAAATCAGGCCGCCGAGCCGATCGCCGCGATGATGCGCCGCCCACGACAACAGCGCCGCCGCGCGACTCGCGTTGACCGACTTGAAACATCCCCGGGTTGCGAAATGCATGCTGGCACGCAGATCGACGACAACCAGTACGGGACGCTCGCGTTCCTCACGAAACAACTTGGTGTACGCCGTCGTGCTGCGCGCAGTTACGCGCCAGTCGATACTGCGCGGATCATCGCCGGGCTGATAAGGCCGTGACTCGTCGAACTCCATACCGCGACCACGGAAATGCGACACGTATGCACCGGTTTGCAATGACCTGACGCGCAGCACATCGAGAGCGATCGCACGTGCAGGGCCGTTGAGCCGAATCAATCCGGCCTGACTGACACTGACAGGTGACGCGTCCTCATATAGATGCTGCAGCCGGGACACTAGGGAACTCCGACGCCGTCGAGGATGCTTTCGATAATCGAATTCTCGCTGACGCCATCAGCCTCAGCCTCGAAGCTCAGCACGAGCCGGTGGCGCAAGACATCCGATGCGACGGCCTGGATATCCTCGGGGCCGACATAGTCACGACCCGACAACCAGGCGTGCGCTCGTGCCGCACGATCAATACCCATGCTCGCGCGCGGGCTTGCGCCGTACATGACCTGTCCATCGAGGGACTCGTCCACACGACCCGGATCCCTCGTGGAGACGACGATGTTGACGATGTACTCCTCGAGTTCTGCGGCGAGGTGCAGGCGCAGGATATCCTGTCGCGCCTGCATGATCGACGCTACCGAAAGCAATTCCGGCGGCTGGAATGCGTCACGCTCGCCCGACTTTGCCTCGTCCCGATTGAGTACGAGGATGCGGCGCTCGTCCTCTGTCGTCGGGTAGCCGACCTCGACGTGCAGCAGAAATCGATCAAGCTGCGCCTCGGGCAGCGGATAGGTGCCTTCCTGCTCGATCGGGTTCTGCGTCGCCATAACCATGAACAGGTCGTCAAGTCCGTAGCTGCGATCACCGACCGTGATCTGCCGTTCCTCCATGGCTTCGAGCAATGCAGATTGCACTTTCGCAGGTGCGCGATTGATTTCATCGGCAAGAATCAGATTGTGAAACAGCGGGCCTTTGCGAAACTCGAATGTGCCCTCCTGTGGCCGGTAGATGTCAGTACCGGTCAGGTCGGCTGGCAGAAGATCGGGTGTGAACTGCAGACGGTGGAAGTCGCCCTCGATGCTCTCGGCGAGAACCTTGATCGCCCGGGTTTTTGCGAGCCCTGGTGCCCCCTCAACGAGGAGGTGACCATCGCATAGCAGCGCGATCAACATACGGTTGATCAGGTGCGACTGCCCGATGATCAGGCGGCTGGCGTGCGCCTCGAGTTGTTGGAATTGTTCTACGACGCTCATCAAAAACTCCGGTCGAAAAATCGGCGTGCCATTTTAGAGAGGATGCATGGGTGAGCCAACCGGTCGCGATGTTTTTTACTCATACGGGCCCTACTTTGGTAATAATGCTCCCACTTCGGACAACCACCGATCCACGAAATTGCAGATATTTGAGAAAAAATGCGCCCTGACGCGCCTTTTCAGTACCCGGTTTGGCTTCTTGCTGACCGTCGCGGTGGCGCTTGCGAGCTGCAAACCGGCCAATGAAGTGGAGGCGCCGGCTGCCGACGCCGCCGAGACGCCGGTTCTCATGTGCGGCAACGCGGGTCGATTACAAACCGAGTTGTACGGCGCAATTTCGCTGCGCCTGGACTGGCACAAGAACGACCTCGAATGCGCGGGTATGCCGAGACCTGAGGGCCGCGGCGCTCGATTGCGCTTTGCCGGGAAAGTGGCCGGCGAGGAACGCCGCATCGTGGTGATTATTGCTATTCCTGAATTACCGCGCGAGGCGCTCGGCAGCGAGTATGCGAGCAATGTGACAGTGATCGAGGAAGGCGACGGCCGGTTCTTCAGTACATCGAATCTCGATAATTGTCTGACCGATGTCACATCGCTCGAGGCGCTCGATGATACTGGTGATCTATTCTCGATTGGCGGCATCCTATATTGTGTATCACCGCTTCCGGAGGTCAACGGCGATTCGAGCGTGTTGATCACTGAATTGAAATTCTCGGGTTTGCTCGACTGGAGTTCCTCGTGAGGCAGTGGTTTCTGACTGCTGTCATGGCACTGGCTGTGGCGACACCGGCTGCCGCCAATGAGGAACTCGATGCCGCATTCGCCACAGACGTGCTGATCATCGAAGCGAGCGCATATGCCTGTTATCGCTTCAACATTTACCTTGCGCTCGACGACAGGCAACGCGCCCGCGGCCTGATGCACGTTCGCGCCCTGCCACAAACAACAGGCATGTTCTTTGTGTACGAGAACGCGAGCATCCACTCGATGTGGATGAAGAATACCTTCATACCACTCGACATGATCTTCGCCCGCAGCGACGGTACCGTAGCGTCGATTGCCAAAAACACGGAGCCACTATCACTACGTTCCGTAACTTCGCTCGAGCCCGTGACTTACGTACTCGAACTCAACGCCGGTACCGCCGACCGCCTGTTCATCGACGAGAACAGCCGACTTTTTTGGGGGCCAGCGCATGGCAATGACGAGTAATCAGCGCAACTGGACGGTATTCGTTGCAGCCATCGCTGTTACTGCTATGGCTGCAGCAGTTTATCTGGGCAGCGCCGGCGTTAATGACGACAATATCCGCTTGTCGCTGCGACTGAGCGCCCATGCCGCGTTTGTCGTACTACTTGTCGTGTTCATCGCACGCCCGTTGCGACAACTTGTAAATTCGCCGTTGACTATTGCGCTGCTCAGGAATCGCCGGCTGATCGGTATCGCGTTCGCCGGCATTCACACGGCGCACCTTGGCTTGATTCTCTATCGCGCGAACATGATTGCCGATTTCAACGTCCGCATCAGCGAGCGTCTGCTTGGCGGACTGACCTACGTCGTGATCTACCTTATGTTTTTCACCTCGTTTGATGCGACGGCCAGGGCAATCGGCCCGAGGTACTGGCGCTTGCTGCACAAAGTCGGACTGTACTGGATCCTCGCCGCCTTCATACCAACCCTGTTGCCGGGATCCCTCGACCAACTCGGCGGCATCAATGGCATTCTGCTCTTACTAACGGCCGTAGCCATAACCATCCGCCTGGCAGCCTTCTTCGCCCAACGACGCGAGAATTAGTTTAACGGCCCGCGGGCGACACATTTCTCCCCGTCATGGCTCGCTGCGCTGCGCTTTACTTCCGGTAAGAAACGTCTCGCCCACGGGCCCTGCAATCAACTCAGCACGCTTGCGATGGAGTCGGCCAGGTAGTCGACGTTTTCCTGCGTAATGCCGGCCACATTGATGCGGCTCGAGTCGACCATATAGATGCCGAAGTCTTTCTTTAGCCTCGCGACCTGTTCGGCGGTAATGCCGAGGAAGCAAAACATGCCATTCGCATGTACGAGGTGGGAAAAATCACGCTCGGGGACTTTCTCGGCGAGCGCATCGTTGAGCAATGCTCGCATGCCCTGCAGTCGAATCCGCATGTCGTCGAGTTCCGCAAGCCACTCCGCCCGCAGCGCTTCGTCATGGAGAATCATACTGACGACAGCTGCACCATGGTCGGGTGGTATCGAGTACAGCGTCCGCACATAACTATTGGCTTGACTGGAAACCACCTCGGCCGTAACTGCATTGGCCGCAAGCAATGATACCGTGCCGACGCGGTCGCGGTATAAGCCGAAATTTTTCGAACACGAGTTCGAAACGATCATCTCAGGCACTAATTCGGCCAGGTGTCTGATCGCGAACGCGTCATCATCGATACTGCGTGCGAAACCCTGATACGCCGAATCAATGAACGGCACGAGTTCGCGCTCGACAATAACCTCGGCGATCGCTCGCCAGTCATCATCAGACGGATCGAGCCCAGAGGGGTTGTGGCAGCAGGCATGCAACAGCACGACGTCGCCTTGCGGTGCTGCACGTAATGTCTCAAGCATCGCGTCCATCTGAACAATGTGCTTGTCGCTGTCGTAGTACGGATACGGCTTGAGCGCCAGTCCCGCACCGCCCAAAAGCGGCACATGATTACTCCAGGTCGGGTCGCTGACCCACACAGTCGTATTTTGCCGCGCGCGAAGCAACAGACCCGCGGCGACTCGCAGGGAGCCGGAGCCGCCCGGCGTCTGAATGGTCATGAGCCTTTCATCCGGCACGGCATCTGCAAACATCATCGCCTGCATTGCAGTATTGAACGCCGGATCGCCCGCGGTACCGAGGTAGGCCTTGCTGCACTGGGTTTCCAGGAGTATTCGCTCTGCCTTTTTCACGGTTGCGAGAACGGGCGTCTCGCCCGCAGCATTACGATAGACGCCAACGCCAAGATCAATCTTGTTGGCACGTGGGTCGTCCCTGTGCTCAGCGATCAACCCGAGAATAGCGTCCGCCGGCATTGCCTGTAGCGATTCGAACAAGTCAGGTCTCCCCCTCGGGTCGGTTACAGTGTGTCGATGGGAGTCTTGATATACGCGATGTCGTTATCTTCGGCATCGGGCAAATGTCCCGCTCGAATGTTGACCTGAATTGCCGGCACAATCAACGCCGGCAGATTGAGCGATGCATCGCGTTCTGTACGCATGCTCGTGAACGCGGACTTGCTGGCGTTTTCTCTCAGGTGAATATTTTCTGCGCGTTGTTCGGCGACCGAACACTCCCAACGCAGCTCGCGCCCGCCAGGCATGTAGTCATGGCACATGAAGAGGCGCGTATCAGCCGGCAGGGACAAGACTCGCTGGATTGAGTCGTACAACAGTTCCGCATCGCCACCTGGAAAATCGCAGCGTGCCGTACCGAAGTCGGGCATGAACATGCTGTCGCCGACAAATACAGCCGAGCCAATCTTGTAGCTCACACTATCGTTAGTATGGCCAGGCGTCGCGATGACTTCGCAATTAAGCTCGCCGATCTGAAATGTATCGCCGTCAGAGAAAAGCCTGTCGAATTGGTGTCCATCGGCCGCAAACGGTGGCCCAAGATTGAACACCGGACCGAAGTGCGCCTGCACTTGTCGAATTCCGTCGCCGATGGCGACGGCGCCGCCCAGTTGCGACTTTATGTACTGCGCACCTGTCAGGTGGTCAGCATGCGCATGCGTCTCCAGAATCCACTCGAGGCCCAATTTCTCTCTATGAACATACTCGATGACGACGTCGGACGGGCTGGCGTCAATCCTGCCGGAGACCGTCGAGTACCCGACAACCGGATCGATTATGGCGGCGTGCCCACTGCGTTCGTCGGCAACGACATAGCTCAACGTCCCACTTGGCTCGTCGTAGAAATGCTGGATGCGTGCTTCAGTCATGAACGAAAAACGCCGGCGCCAGCGCCGGCGTTGTGTTTTTCATCACAAATGCTACTAGGCCTGCGGTGCCCAGACCGAACACCAGCCTTTGGCATTCACGGCCTTGCCCGGGAAGATCTGGCACGGACGCCACTCATCGCCATCGTTGCCCTGAATCAGCGCGCAGTTAGCGCAAGTCTGATCAGCCGCGGGATTGGTGCGCGTCGCAGGATCTACAGTGCTCGCGTCGTGCGTGTACCTCATGGCATTGGCCATTGCATCGTCTGTAGCAAGCTGCGGCAAATCCTCTGCGAACGCCCTGCGGCCGGGGTTGGCCAGGCAACCTGCAACGGCTACGGCTGACAATTGAATAAACTTACGGCGTGCGATCTTGCTCAACGGAGTCTCCTTCGATATCTGTGGCTTGCCCGGAACGTATCCGGGGCCAAGCATTCTAAACGATAATGACCAAACTGCGACGCAATTGTAGACGATGTTTTATGAACGGTGGCATAACGACGCTTACCTGCCCGACGTACCGGCGGGCTAGTTGAGAACGATTATCATTCAGAAACGCCGACAGGCTGTGTTTATCGGCGTGCTGTGTGTTGCCCTGATCGGCATCGCGTCACCTGCATCGGCGGCAATCCACATCTATACCATCGAAGTGGATGCGGCATTAAGCCGCATGGAGGTCGTTGCACGATTCGCGGCGCCCGCGAATGCGATTTCGGCCCGATCACGCGACGCCGGACGTTTTCTGCTTGATGCGCGCGACTGCGATAACGGTGATCAGATCAGTAATCGCGGCCGGCGCTTGACGATATCGGGCAACGGCATTCGCTGTCTGAGTTATGCAGTCGATCTGCGCAGCGCGGCACAAGCAGATCAGCGCAACGACTTGTTGCACGCTTCCAATTTTCTCGTCACGCCGACGGTTTGGATGTGGCGGCCTCGTCTCGGTGGCGACGATGAGATTCGCGTGCAGTTTCGGTTGCCGAATGACGTGCAGGTCTCAGTGCCATGGCGGCCGATTAAGACCACCGATAATGCTTACCTACTCAACGCTTCGCCCCAGAGCGGTAGCGCAATCGCGATTTTCGGTCACTTCGACTCTTCTGTTGCAAACATCGCAGGCACAGACCTGAGAATCGAGTTACTGCGCGTTGCAGAAGACATTGATGCAGCGCCGATCGTTGACTGGATTCAGGAGACGGCATACAACATCACGCTCGCCTACGGGCGTTTTCCGAATCCAGCGGCCCGCATCGTTGTCTTCCCGATCGGCAATACTCCGTGGCCGAGCGATTCGCCCGTGTTGTTCGGCCGTGTTGTTCGTGACGGCGGTGAGACAGTCGAATTGCTGATCGATTCGCAGCAACCGATGCAGTCGTTTTACGAAGACTGGACAGCCACGCATGAGCTGTCTCACATGATGTTGCCGTATCTGCGCGCAGAACAGCGCTGGATAGGGGAAGGATTTGCGCAGTATTACCAGAACGTGTTGCTCGCACGTGCCGGACGTTACACGGAAAATTACGCTTGGCAAAAGCTGTATGACGGCCTCGAACGCGGGCGCGAATCCGTCCCCGGCCTGTCACCGAATGCAGCGGCGAGCGGTGACGAGCGCAATAGTCGAATGAAAATCTACTGGAGTGGCGCAGCATTGGCATTGATGGCGGATGTCGAATTACGGCAACGATCGCACGGCAAAGAGTCTCTCGATACGGTTCTCGATCAGTTTCAGCGTTGCTGTTTGCCGTCGCAGCGAACCTGGTCGGGAGCGGAACTGTTCACAACATTCGACTCGTTCCTCGAGCTGCCCCTGTTCATGAACTTGTATCGGCAATACGCGGACGCCGCGGGATTCCCGAACGTCCGACCATTGCTCGGGCAGCTGGGCGTCGCTGTCGACGACGGTGAAGTCCGTCTGCGGAGCGACACAGAACTGGCGGAAATCCGGGCGGCGCTTACGGCGCAGCGATATACTGGCGGACCCGGCAAATAACGGCTTTATCAACATGGCTGGAAGCAGTCACGCAGTCGATGTCAGCAAGGTCAGCAACGGCCAGCGGCACGCACATGCCGACAGCGTTGCTGTCGAGGAGCCGCTCGAGATTCGCCTTGGATACTCGACGCCGGACGGGCGGGCGACGCGCAGCATTTCCATCACGATGCGCACACCCGGCAACGACAACGAACTTGCGGCCGGGTTTCTTTGTAGCGAATCGATTGTTCAGCGTGCGAGTGACATCGCGTCCATCGAACTTTGTGGGCCGCCCGCCCCCGACAGCGGCAATCATAATGTCGTGCGCGTCGAGCTTGAGCCCGATGTAAGCGTTGACCTCGGCCGGCTACAGCGGCACTTTTATACAACATCCAGCTGTGGCGTTTGTGGCAAGACATCGCTTGACGCATTGCGGGTCGTCGGCGTTGCGTCGCTGCGCGACAACACTACGACATTTGACAAAGACACGCTGACCGCGGTCCCGGACAAGCTTCGCGAGTCGCAGACGACCTTCGACAAGACCGGAGGTTTGCACGCAGCCGCCGTTTTCAATTGCAACGGCGACCTGATCGTGACAATGGAAGACGTTGGCCGGCACAATGCTGTCGATAAGGTCGTCGGCTCACTGCTACTGCAGCAGCAATTGCCTGCCAGTGACCTCGGACTTATCGTGTCCGGGCGCGCGAGCTTCGAGCTGATGCAAAAGGCGCTCGTTGCAGGTATGCCCTTGCTGGCGGCAGTGAGCGCGCCATCGAGTCTCGCTGTACAGCTGGCCAAGGAATTCGACATGACGCTCGTTGGATTTCTGCGTGGCGACACGTTTAATATTTACGCAGGCGAACAACGGATAACACATGACAACTGAGACCTATGACAAACAGGTTGCAAGTAACATCGTCGCGAGCTTCGAAGCGCGAGCCGAGATGCTTGTACAGATCCTGAATGCATTCGTCGAGCGCTTTGGCTGGATATCGGAAGACGCGATTCGACAACTGGCTGAAGAACTCAACCTGTCACGCGCCGAGGTCCACGGGGTCGTCAGCTACTACCATGACTTCCGCACATCGCCGCCCGGCAAGCATGTCATCAAGGTCTGCGAGGCCGAGTCCTGCCAGGCCATGGGCAGCCGCGAACTCTCCGCACATGCTGAGAAATCGCTCGGCGTCAAAATGCATGGCAACACCGATCAGGTAACTCTCGAACCGGTGTACTGCCTGGGCAACTGTGCTTGCTCGCCTGCAGTCATGGTCGACGGCAAGACGTTCGGTCGCGTAACCGCACAACGCTTTGACGAGATCGTCTCATCATTAGGGAAATCAAACTGATGACGGCAACAAAGATCTACGTGCCTCGCGAGACCGCGGCCGTATCCGTGGGCGCCGATGATGTCGCGATCGAAATCGCGCGCCAGGCGAAAGAATCGGGTGCACGCATTGAATTGATACGGAACGGCTCATGGGGCGCAACCTGGCTCGAGCCACTCGTCGAAGTCCTGGTCGACGACAAGCGGATTGCCTACGGCAACGTAGCGGCCGGCGATGTTGCCGACATGTTTGCCTCAGGATTGCTAACAGACGGCGATCATGAACGGCGCATTGGCCCGATTATGGATATTGATTACCTGATCAATCAGGACCGCTGGACGTTCTGGCGCTGCGGACTGATCGATCCGCTGTCAATTGAGGACTTCAGGGCGCATAAAGGTTTCGCAGCACTCGAAAAAGCGTTCGAGATGGGCGCGGACGCGGTTATCGAGGCGGTAAAGACCTCGGGACTGCGCGGCCGCGGTGGCGCCGGCTTCCCTGCGGGCATCAAGTGGCAAACGGTGGCCGGCGCTGAAGGTGATCAAAAGTACATCGCCTGTAACGCGGACGAAGGCGATAGCGGCACGTTTTCCGATCGCATCCTGATGGAGGGCGACCCGCTCGGCCTGATCGAAAGCATGCTGATTGCGGGCTTCGCCGTTGGTGCAAGCCGCGGCTACATCTACTTGCGCTCCGAGTATCCCCTGGCACGCCTGATTTTGTCCCGCGCGATCGATCTGGCACGCGAAACAGGCTGGCTCGGCGAGAATATTCAGGACAGCGGTTTTGATTTCGACATCGAATTGCATATCGGTGCCGGTTCCTATGTCTGTGGTGAAGAAACCGCGATGCTCGAGAGCCTCGAGGGAAAAGCGGGAGTTGTTCGTTTTAAGCCGCCGCTACCGGCAATTAGCGGACTGTTCGGTGCACCAACCGTCGTTAACAACGTCGTCACGTTGGCGTCGGTCGCTAACATCATCAACCTCGGCGGAGAGAAATACGCCTCGTTCGGCGTCAATCGCTCGACTGGCACACTGGCGTTTCAGCTTGCCGGCAATATCAAGCGCGGCGGCCTGGTCGAAAAAGCGTTCGGTATCACGGTTCGCGAACTGATCGATGACTGGGGCGGTGGCACGGCGAGCGGCCGGCCGTTAAAGGCGGTGCAAATTGGCGGACCATTGGGCGCTTACCTGACCGCGGACCAACTCGACACGCCGCTCGATTACGAGGCATTTACCGAAATCGGCGCAATGATCGGCCACGGCGGCGTTGTCGTCTTCGACGATTCAGCCAACATGGCGCACCAGGCGCGCTTCGCGATGGAGTTTTGCGCCATCGAATCCTGCGGCAAATGCACGCCCTGCCGTATCGGCTCTACTCGCGGCGTAGAGGTCATAGACCGCATGATTGCTGGGGTTGAGCGCGAACAGAACTACGATTTGCTGGTCGAGTTGTGCGCCACGATGGAGGACGCCTCATTATGTGCAATGGGCGGAATGACGCCCTATCCGGTACGGAGTGTTCTAAAATATTTCGCAGAGGATTTTGCGTCCGCCCAGGGGGCTGACCAGTGAACAAGGTAAAACAGGCCGATCTCGGCACGCCGGCTGCGGCGTCCGCCGCAACCATAAAGATCGAAATCGACGGGCTGCCGGCAACGGTGAAAGCCGGCACCAGTATTCTGCGTGCTGCTCGCGAGTCGGGCGTCGACGTGCCGAGTCTTTGTGCCAGTGACAGCCTGAAGCCGTTCGGCTCATGCCGCATGTGCCTCGTCGAGGTCGAGGGCCACAACGGCTACCCGGCATCCTGCACGACGACGGTCGAAGCCGGCATGAAAATACGGACTCAAACCGAGGCCATTGCGACGTTGCGTCGCAACGTGATGGAGCTGTATATCTCGGATCATCCGCTCGACTGCTTGACTTGTTCTGCAAACGGTGACTGCGAGTTGCAGGATGTGGCCGGTGCCGTCGGACTGCGTGAGGTTCGCTACGGCTTCGATGGCGAAAACCATCTTGACGCTGAGACAGACTCCAGCAATCCCTACTTTTCATTCGATGCGAGCAAATGCATCGTTTGTTCCCGCTGTGTGCGCGCCTGCGACGAAGTGCAGGGCACGTTCGCGCTGACCATCGAAGGCCGCGGCTTTGAATCAAAGGTATCTGCCAGCATCGGCGAGACCTTTCTCGATTCAGAATGCGTTTCCTGCGGTGCCTGCGTGGACGCTTGTCCGACAGCGACGTTAATGGAAAAAAGCATCATCGATCACGGTCAGCCGGAACACAGTGTCAAGACAACTTGTGCATATTGTGGCGTTGGCTGTTCTTTCGTTGCAGAGATGAAGGGCGATCAGGTCGTTCGCATGACGCCCGATAAAGACGGTCAGGCGAATCATGGTCATAGCTGCGTCAAAGGACGTTTCGCCTGGGGTTATTCGACACATCGCGATCGTGTCATGGACCCGCTGATTCGCGATGACATCAATGGACCGTGGCGCAAAGTCGGCTGGGACGAGGCGATTCAGTTTGCCGCGAAACGCTTCAAGGAAATCCAGAAACAATATGGCCGTAAGTCCATTGGTGGCATTACTTCGTCTCGCTGTACGAACGAAGAGGTTTTTGTCGTACAGAAACTCGTACGTGCGGCCATGGGCAACAACAACGTCGATACTTGTGCGCGGGTATGTCATTCGCCCACCGGCTATGGACTGAAAACCACACTCGGTACGTCGGCCGGTACGCAACCATTTGACAGCGTGATGGATGCCGACGTCATTATTGTCATCGGCGCCAACCCGACTGAGGGTCACCCGGTATTCGCGTCACAGATGAAACGCCGTCTGCGTGAGGGCGCCAAGTTGATCGTCGTCGATCCGCGCCGCATCGGCCTGGTCAGATCGCCCCACATCAAGGCCGACTATCACCTGCCGCTCCTGCCCGGCACGAACGTGCCCATCATCAATGCACTCGCCCATGTCGTCGTATCCGAGGGCTTCGTTGACGAGGACTATGTCCGGGAGCGCTGCGACACGGAATCTTTCGCGGCCTGGAAAGCGATGATCCTCAAGCCCGAGAATTCGCCAGAAGAGGTTGAACTGATCTCTGGTGTCCCTGCTGCCGACATCCGCGCCGCAGCAAGGCTATATGGCGGTGCAGAGAACGGCGCAATTTATTATGGACTCGGCGTGACCGAGCACAGCCAGGGTTCGACGATGGTCATGGGTATGGCCAATCTTGCGATGGCGACCGGCAACATCGGATTCTCAGGCCGTGGCATCAATCCATTACGCGGCCAGAACAATGTGCAGGGATCTTGCGACATGGGCTCATTCCCGCACGAACTGCCCGGCTATCGCCCTGTGCAGGACGATGCGGTTCGCGGCAGCTTTGAAAAGCACTGGGGCGTCGAGATTGACCCTGAGCCAGGATTTCGCATTCCGAACATGTTCGACGAGGCCTGCGCCGGGCGCTACAAGGGCATGTATATTCAGGGCGAGGACCTCGCGCAATCGGACCCGAATACGCTACATGTCGAAGCGGCACTCGGCAGCATGGAGTGTGTCGTCGTGCAGGACCTGTTCCTGAACGAGACGGCCAAGTTTGCGCACGTTTTCCTGCCAGGTACGTCGTTTCTCGAGAAGGACGGCACATTCATCAACGCAGAGCGTCGCATCAATCGCGTACGGCCTGTTATGAAGGCGCGCCAGGGCAAGGATGAGTGGATGATTACTCAGGAGCTCGCCAACGCGCTTGGCTACCCGATGAAATACAACAACGCTGCCGAGATCATGGATGAGATCGCTGAGCTGACACCAACATTCAACAACGTCAGCTTCGAGTTCCTCGATCGCGTCGGCAGCGTGCAGTGGCCCTGCAACGAAAAAGCGCCGCTGGGCACACCAATAATGCACATCGAGAATTTTGTTCGTGGCAAGGGCTTGTTCGTCGAGACCGATTATGTGCCGACCGAAGAACGCACCAATCGTAAGTTCCCGTTACTGCTTACGACCGGGCGCATACTGTCGCAATACAATGTTGGCGCGCAGACCCGTCGCACCGACAATATGGTTTGGTACAACGCGGACCTGCTCGAGGTGCATCCGAGCGACGCGGAGCTACGTGGCATCAAGGAAGGCGACCTTGTGGGCCTTGCGAGCCGCAAAGGCGAGATCACGCTGACGGCGACGATCACGGAGCGCGTACAACCCGGGGTTGTCTACACGACATTCCACAACCCGGAAACCGGCGCAAATGTCGTGACGACCGAACACAGCGACTGGGCGACGGACTGTCCTGAGTACAAGGTTACCGCCGTGCAGGTCGCTCCGGCGCAACATCGTTCCGAATGGCAGCATGGCTTCGACGAGAACGCGAAGCGGCAGGGGAAAATTCTCGAGGCGACTTAGGTCAAACAGCCTGCGGGCGAGATATCTATCTCCTTCATGGCTCGCTGCGCTGCGCTTTACTTCGGTCGATAGATATCTCGCCCGCAGGCCTTACACACTCTCTTCGGACGACTTATCCTCGGCCTTCGCATTCTGCTCTGCGGGTTCGCCGTCGGGGAATAACCAGTCGGTTATCGGTTTCTTCAGGTAGAACGCAAATACGAAGAACAAAATGCCGAGTGCGATAGCGCCGAACGGTGGCTGCCATTGCACGAAGTAAACCGGCCACATCAGTGCATAAACCAGATTGACGATTGAATCTGTCGCGAACCGCAAAAAGAACTCGAAGAGTTGTTCGGTAAGGAAACCGCTGATGCTCTCACTTTCAGCGAGTTCACCGACAACGGTTTTTATTTCGAGAATAGCGAACGTGACTGCATAACCGCAGGCGTAGAGACCGCCGCCACGAACTTTCCAGACCTTTGCGAACCAGCTACGAAACCACCCGTGCGCTTTATTGAGCAATCGGGATTACTCTCTGTTGATTCTCGTAAACCTCGTACCTTCGAGAGTCAGGTTGGCCATCAGGCCCGCGGAGCCGAAGATAAAACCAACAACGGGATCGCGCACGTTTTGCGAATCGATCGTTTTGCCAGCGCCAATATCAATTAACGCGACGGAGCCATCGATGCCGACGCGCCAGCCATTCGAATTACGAAATTGCTCGAGTGCGCTTTGGGTCATGAATGCGATCACGATCGATCTGGCCTGCGCACCTGCCTGCAAGCCGATTGACCCACTTGTGATTCGCATGTAATCGACGGTCTTGCCGCCCACGCGCAACGCGCCTTCACCGGTCTCCGCGCCAATTCCGAAACCAGCTCTTAGTGCTCGTGGAAACACGAGGAAGCCGGCCGCCTGGTTCAGAAACACCTCGGCACCGTTAATCTGTTCCTGAAATACAACGAGAGCCTCGTCAGACTCGCTATCGATTCTACTTGCCGACCACTCCATCGACGAACAGGCGCCCATCAATGCGCTCAGCGTGACGAGCGCCGCAATTCTGTACAGTGATTCAATATTCATCGCGGCATTATACCCGCGTTGTCGCTGGCCGTCTTTGTGAAAGACTCAAGCAAGCACCAGAGTGTGTCGCCCAACTGCGACGCTTTTGCTTCATCGTAGTTCGCCGTCGCCTCATCCATGTATGCACGTTGCGCAAGCTCGAGCTGTACGGCATGCACGTTTGCTTCCGGCTTGCCGTAGTGGCGCGTGATATGGCCGCCTTTGAACCGGGCGTTGAGCACGGCGTCATAGGGACCCTCCGCGGCAACGCGCAGCAACGCATCCGACATGGCATTACCGCAACTACGGCCGTCCCAGGTTCCGAAGTTCAATACTGGCAACTCGCCTTCGAACAACGTCGGGACGCGGCTCGCGATCGAATGTGCATCCCATAGCAGCGCGTAACCGTGTGCCTCGCGTAGTTCTTCAAGCGTCTCTTTGATCTTGTCGTGGTACGGCCTCCAGTAACGCCGGACGCGATCATCGATATCGATCGTTACTTTGGCCGCATAGATGTCTTTTCCGGAAAATGTCTGCGTTGGGCACAGACCGGTCGCAAGTTGTCCTTCGTACATTGCTGCATCGTCAGCCGGCCGATTCAGGTCCACAACATAGCGCGAATAGTTCGCGATGATCATCGACGCGCCACGTTCTTTCGCAAAACGGTACAGGCGCGCGACATGCCAGTCCGTGTCCGGAAGTGACTTGCCGGCGTCGGTCATTTGCGTCGCGATGTCGTCCGGCAGTTGTCTGCCGTCATGCGGCACGCTAACGAGCAGCGGCACGCTGCCCATGTGGAACGAATAACTATTCGTCATCGCGCGATCATGCGTTGAAACTGGGCAGGATAGACGCAGAATACTGACAGAACGCGCCCTGATCGATCAGCGCAGCAACGCGGGCGAAATCTGCAGACATCGAGCGATCCTCGACGTACGTCGGCGAGACTTCGCGCAAGGTGGTGATGACCTGCTCGATCGCGAGCGAACTCTTCTGTGGATGATGAAATTCGACGCCCTGCGCAGCGGCGAGTAATTCGATCGCCACAATATTCGACGTGTTGTCGAGCATCTCGTGCAACCGACGGGCCGCGAACGTCGCCATACTGACATGATCCTCCTGATTCGCCGATGTCGGTATGCTGTCGACACTGGCAGGATGCGCGTGCGACTTGTTCTCCGAGGTCAATGCCGCTGCTGTAACCTGCGCCATCATGAAGCCGCTGTTGAGCCCGCCCTCCTTGACCAGAAATGGTGGCAAGCCACTCAGGTGAGTATCAATGAGCAAGGCAATGCGTCGTTCCGACAAGGAACCGATTTCGGCGATGGCCAACGCCAGGTAATCGGCCGCCAACGCGATCGGTTCGGCGTGGAAGTTTCCACCTGAAAGGACCGCGCATGAATCGGCAAAAACGAGCGGGTTGTCCGTTACCGCATTGGCCTCCGTTTGCACCACTTTGCAGACATGACGCAACACGTCGAGGCATGCCCCAACAACCTGTGGCTGGCATCGAATCGAATACGGATCCTGCACACGATCGCAGGCAACGTGAGATGCACGAATGTCGCTGCCCTGCATGAGCTCTCGCAGCACGCCGGCGACGGCTATTTGCCCGCCATGGCCGCGAACACTCTGAATGCGCTTGTCGAATGGTGTATCACTACCCTTGATTGCATCCGAGGACATCGCACCGGCAGCGAGAACAGCGGCCAGAACGTGTTCGGTGCGGAATATCGCCGCCAGCGCCAGTGTCGTTGAAACCTGGGTGCCATTCAGGAGCGCAAGTCCTTCTTTCGGCGCAAGCGTGACCGGTTTGAGCCCGGCCTCTCGCAGCGCCAGTTCTGCCGGCACAATGGTGCCGCCCACCCTCGCTTCGCCGACACCGATCAAAACTCCGGCCATATGCGCGAGCGGCGCAAGATCGCCCGATGCTCCGACCGAACCTTGCGACGGAATTCGTGGGTAGATGTTGTGGTTGATTAATGCGCAGAGTGCCTCGACCAGTTCGAGCCGCACGCCGGAAAAACCCTCAGCCAGTGCGATCACTTTCATGAGCATCACGAGTCGGACGATGTCGTCATCCAGATCAGCACCGACGCCCACAGCATGAGAACGGACGAGATTTTCCTGCAGATGCGCCAGTTCATCGTCGCTGACCCGCACCTCCGCAAGTTGCCCGAAGCCCGTATTGACACCGTAGACCTGCTCACCACTCGCAACAACGTCGGCGATCAGTTCGTTCGACTCGGCAATTCGACCGCGCGCATCGTCGCCGAGACTGACTGTGACAGGGTTTCGCCATGCCGCGCGTAGCTCGGCAAGTCCGACGAGTTGATTATTTATTGTCAGCTTCATGATGACTCTCCGCGTTCCAGCATCGGCAGATGTAGCCCGTACTCGCGCGCGCAATCAATCGCGTCTTCATAACCAGCATCAGCATGCCGCATCACGCCTGAGGCTGGATCGTTCCAGAGTACACGCTCGATGCGTTTGTCCGCGGCCTCACTACCATCGCAAACGATGACGAGTCCCGCATGTTGCGAGTAACCCATGCCGACACCACCGCCGTGATGCAGTGACACCCAGGTGGCGCCACTTGCTGTATTCAATAACGCGTTGAGCAAGGGCCAGTCGGATACCGCGTCGGACCCATCGCGCATTGCTTCAGTCTCCCGATTCGGGCTCGCGACCGAGCCACTATCGAGATGGTCACGACCTATCACAACGGGGGCACGCAACTCGCCGTTACGCACCATCTTATTGAATGCGAGCCCCAGTCGGTGCCGCTGGCCGAGCCCAACCCAGCATATGCGAGATGGCAAACCCTGAAAGTGGATGCGCTCACGCGCCGCGTCCAACCAAGTGTGAAGATGCGCGTCTCCCGGAATCAACTCTTTGACCTTGGTATCGGTTCGGTAAATATCTTCGGGGTCGCCGGACAACGCCACCCAGCGAAACGGTCCGACACCGCGGCAAAATAACGGCCGTACATAGGCAGGTACGAAGCCCGGGAAGTCGAACGCGTCCGCCACGCCTTCATTGAGTGCTTCCTGGCGAATATTGTTGCCGTAGTCGAAAGTTGGTATTCCTGCCTTGTGGAATTCAAGCATCGCGCGAACATGCACTGCCATCGATGCTCTCGCGGCTGCTGCGACGGCATCGGGATCGTTGGCCCGACCCTCTTGCCATTGCACTACAGTCCAGCCGATCGGTAAGTAGCCGTTGGCCGGATCATGTGCCGAGGTCTGATCAGTGACCGCATCGGGTTTGACACCACGTTTGATCAGCTCGGGCAATAACTCGGCCGCGTTGCCCAGCAGGCCGACACTGAGTGGCCGCCGATCCGCAACCGATGTTTCAATAAGCGAGAGCGCCGCATCGAGAGACGCTGCGCGCGTATCCAGATAGCCGGTCTCAAGCCGCTTGTCGATGCGATCCGACTGGCACTCGATCGCCAGCATCGACGCGCCGGCCATCGTTGCCGCGAGCGGCTGCGCACCACCCATGCCGCCCAGACCGGCCGTCAGGATCCAGCGACCCGCAAGATCACCCTCGTAGTGCTGCCGGCCCATTTCGACAAATGTTTCGTGAGTGCCTTGTACGATTCCCTGGCTGCCGATATAGATCCACGACCCGGCCGTCATCTGACCAAACATCATCAGGCCCTTCTTGTCGAGCTCGCGGAAGTGCTCCCAGTTCGCCCAGGCAGGTACGAGATTGGAGTTGGCAATCAGGACTCGTGGCGCATCCGTGTGCGTACGGAATACTCCGACCGGTTTGCCGGACTGAACCAGCAGGGTCTCGTCATCCTCGAGCTCCTTCAATGTCTCGACGATCTTGTCGAACGCAGCCCAGTTGCGCGCCGCTTTGCCGATGCCACCATAGACGACGAGATCTTCGGGTCGCTCGGCGACTTCGGGGTCGAGATTGTTCATGAGCATCCGCAGTGGCGCTTCTGTCAACCAGCTCTTGGCCTGCAGGCGCGTCCCAGTCGGCGCTTTGATCGTACGTTTGCTGTTCATCGTTGTAGCTTCTCCAGTTCCACGACATTCTCGGTCGTCGATTTGGGTGTTCCGGGGGGTGCGTAGTGCCCCGTCAACTCGTAACGGCTGCCCGGGTGATGCAGGCGGGCGAATGTGACCGGCCGCCCATGCGACCAGGTGCGCCGAATGACGACGAGGCTTGGCTCGTCATCTGCCATTAGCAGACGCTGGCGTACGGCTGCGTTCGGCTGCGCGGCGCGCACAACCTGTTCGGCCTCCTGTAACGGTGAGATGGCGCTCAGGTAAGCGCTCGGCGTCACGTGGCGAAAATCCTGCTCGAGACATTCGGGAGCGAAGTCTGCAACGATGTGTCGATCCTCGAGCTGGATCGGAGTGCCGTTCTCAAAGTGCACAAGTAGCAAGTGAAACACGTCTATCCCTTGCGCAACGTGCAGGGCTTTGGCGATCTCACCGCGAGCGTGTTGCCTCGAATGCCGCAGAACCTGACAGGTGTGCACATGGCCACGACGTTGGATTTCATCGGCAATATTGTGTACTTCGAGCACATGCGACCTGGCACGAAAATCCGAGACGAATGTCCCGCGACCTGCAACGCGCTCGACATAGCCTTCGTCGGTCAATTCGCGCAAGGCGCGATTCGCTGTCATGCGCGAGACGCTCATTGCCTCGACGAGTTCGTTTTCAGACGGCACGCGATCCGCGGGACGAAGGTCGCCGCTCGAGATACGCCCGATTATCAGGTCTTTTAGCTGCTGGTACATGGGCTTTGCGGCTAACGTCATTGCGCCGCTCCAATGCGCTGCAACGCCGCCGCATAAGCACTACGGGTCTCGCCCCGATCGATGTGATCACCATCGATAATACGCCAGTCACCATGCACCATCACGCGTTCTATCGGCAGTCGATAGCCCGAGAACACGAGCGCATCGAGTAAGGATGCATCATCATGACCGACCAACATGGGATCATCGTCGTACAGCGCAACCAGGTCAGCCGTTGCTCCGACCTGAAGCCCTGTTTGAGTTTGTCCGCTCGCCTGTGCGCCGCCAATCAACGCGCGTGAAAACAACTCGCGTCCAACATGTGACTCCTGCAACGACGCCACGTTTCTCGACTGCGATGCGAGTCGCTGTCCATACTCGAGCCAGCGCAACTCCTCGAACGGGTTGATCGATATGTGGCTATCCGAGCCGATAGCGATTTGTCCGCCCGCACTCAAAAACTCGTGCAGCGGAAACAGCCCGTCACCGAGGTTCGCTTCAGTGCTTGGACACAGACACACCACTGCGCGTGAATGTGCGAGGCTTTCAGTCTCGTCGGCATCCATATGCGTCGCGTGCACAAGACACCACCTTTCACCGACAGCAAAGTTTTCAAGCAGCCAGCGAACGGGTCGCCGACCATTGCTGGATAAACACTGGTCCACCTCACGTTGTTGTTCGGCAATGTGCAAATGCAGCGGAATGTCTGCGTCGTTCGCGATGCGAGCGATCTCAAACAGCGACTCTTTGCTGACGGCACGCAAGCTGTGTGCACCGATGCCTACGCTGATACGATCAGTGGCGCTCTGACTTGCACGTGCATGGTGCTCAAGAAAACTCTCAATATCGAAAGCAAAGAGCTTTTGGTGGCCTTCGGGCTCTGGTCTGTCGAATCCGGCGCGCTCGTAGAGCACCGGAACATAGGTCACGCGAATTCCGCTTTTGCCGGCCGCGTGACGAAGCGCATGAAACATCACATCGTCGTTCTCATCGCTGCCTGGCTGCCGATGCAGATAGTGAAACTCGGCAACCGACGTATAACCGCTTGCCAGCATTTCACTGTAAGCCTGCGTCGCGATCGCGTCGAGTGAGTCAGCGTCCACGCGACCGGCCAGCGCATACATACGCTCTCGCCAGCTCCAGAAGTTGTCCTTGCCAGCCGGTGATCGTTGCTCTGTTCTGCCCGCGAGTGAGCGTTGAAACGCATGACTGTGCGCGTTGCATAAACCCGGAATGACGATACCCGCAACAAAATCAGCCGCACCGGACGACGTATCGCAAGCAACGCTCTGAATCCGACCGGCGCGCACGGCGAGCCGCACATTGTCTGCCCAGCCCTTTTGTAACAATGCCTTACGCGCGAAAATGTCGGTCATCGCAACCTCACCAAGTTGTATATACAGGCTAGACCATGATAACGTCGATTGCAAAGTTGCGGAGAACAAAATGCCGGCCTGGGACCTGCTGCTGACCGATGCCCGCATCGCCACGATGCAACGTGGGGCGGCCAACTACGGCACGATTGAAGATGGCGCCATCGCGATCACCGGCGGATCAGTGGCGTGGCTCGGGGCGCGCGTGGATCTTCCGGACGCCACAGCGAAAGAAACTCGCTCGCTCTCAGGTCATTGGGTTACGCCTGCGCTGATCGACTGTCATACGCATCTCGTTTTCGGCGGCGATCGTTCCGCTGAATTCGAACAGCGGCTGCAGGGTGTGAGCTACGAAGAGATCGCCCGATCAGGCGGCGGCATCCTGTCAACGGTGCACGCAACACGCGCGGCCAGCCACGACGAGCTGTTTGCATCCGCCATGCGACGTCTGCGCCTGTTGGCGGCCGACGGCGTCGCGACGGTTGAGATCAAATCGGGGTACGGACTCGACGTCGAGAACGAGCTGAAGATGCTCGAGGTCGCGCGTAATCTCGGCGACACGACCGAACTTACAGTCTGCACAACCTTGCTCGCAGCACATGCTGTACCGCCCGAATTCACGGCTAACTCCGACGGTTATGTCGACCTGATTTGCGAGCAATTGATACCGGCCGCGGCCGAACGACGACTTGCCGATGCTGTCGATGCGTATTGTGAGAGTTTTGCGTTCAGCCCGAAACAAATCGCGAAAGTGTTTCAGACGGCACAATCATTCAGCCTGCCCGTCAAGTTGCACGCGGATCAATTAAGCGACGGTAATGGCGCCGCACTCGCAGCACGATTCAACGCCCTGTCAGCCGATCATCTCGAGTACACGTCTCGTGAGGGTGTTGCGGCCATGGGCAAGTCGGAGACTGCCGCCGTGCTGCTGCCCGGCGCTTTTCTGACACTCAATGAATCTCGACAACCACCTGTCGATGAATTGCGCAGCCATGGCATACCGATTGCGATCGCGACGGACTGCAACCCGGGCACGTCTCCGCTGTGCTCGATCCGTGAAGCGATGGCACTCGCCTGCCGATTGTTCAAACTGACACCCGAGGAATGCCTCGCCGGTGTCACGCGCGAGGCGGCACTTGCGCTTGGACTCGATGCTGATCGCGGCACGCTCGAGACAGGCAAGCGTGCCGACATCGCGATCTGGGATATTGATCATCCGCGTGAGCTCAGCTACTGGCTCGGCGTGCGTCCGCTGTCGGGCTTGTTAATCTCCGGTCTCGGTGTCAGTCTGACCTGATCGTGAGTTCCCCTCCCCCTCTCCGGAAGCGCAGCTTCATAGTTACGCTCGGCCTGCTGACCGGTATGGCGGCCTTCACCGTCGATATCAGCTTGCCGGCCATACCCGCCATGGTCGACGCGCTGACAACAAGTCTGTCCAGGGGACAACAAATCGTCGGCATATTCATGGCAGGCATGGCCTTCGGACAGATACCGGCTGGCCTGATTTCGGATCGCGCCGGTCGGCTCCCGGTGCTCTATGTGGGCATGATCCTGTTTGCAATCGGGGCGACCGGCGCAGCATTCGCGAACGACATTTCACTGATGCTCGCCGCCCGATTCGTGCAGGGCTTTGGCGCGGCAGCCGCGATTGTGTTGTCACGAGCGATCGTTCGCGACATTGCCAGCGGCAAAGAGGCCGCGAAGTTAATGGCGCTCATGACCATGATCTTTACAGCCGCCCCGGTCATTGCGCCATCTGTTGGCGCGCTGCTCGTCGCCCAATGGGGATGGCGCGCGCCGTTCGTCATCATTGCCGCAGGCGGCTATCTGATGCTCGTCGCGATTCGCAGCAACATACCTGAGACACATACACCAGTATTGGGGCAACACCCTGTGCGGCAATTGCAGTCGAGCGTCGCCGAGTTCTTCTCGCATCGGCAAAGCGTGTTCGGCTTGTTGCTCATCATTCTGCCGCCCGCCGGGTTTATGTCCATGATCGCGTTGTCAGCTGCGCTTGTTGTCGAGATTTATGGCTACACGGTCACACAGTTCGGACTGATTTTCGCGACAGCCGGTGTATCGATACTGGTCGGCTCAGCCATTAATCGGCTACTTGTTACCAGGCTTGACGGATTGCAACTGATCGCCCTGGGCGTGGCGTTATTCGGTATCAGCGGTGTGCAGCTGCTGATTATCGCGTGGCTGAATCAGGCGCCATTCATCTGGCTTTGGAGCTGCATGTGCCTGTTCATGCTAACTGTCGCGATCGTAATGCCGAACGCGATGGTGCTTGCGCTCGACCCCATGCCCAAGATTGCCGGCGTTGCTTCGTCGATCATCGGTACGCTACAGAATATCGTCGGTGCGTCGGGCGCATTGTTAGGTGCCGTAATCTATGACGGATCCGTCCGCAACTCCGTCATCATTATGGGCGTCATGGGCACATCGGTAGTATTGGTCTTCGTTGCAAGACCATTGATCTGCCCCGAAATCGTGCACCATCCGGACGAATTGGCGCGGGATTGATCATAGGCGGCCTGCGGTCCGGTGACCGCTCATCTTCATGGCTCGGTTGATCGGCAACATCCTGTTGCCGACCCTTCGGGCGCACTGCGTGCGTCCAAAATCGCTCCTGGCGATTTTGTCGCTGCGCTTTACTTCCGATGACTACGTGCCCTCGGGGTAGCGGTCCCCGGCTCACAGGCCGTATACGGACAAACTACGGCAGTTCGTCCAGTACCTCGTTGAATGGTCGGCGGGATTGCGTCGGAGTGAGTTTTGGGTAGCCATACCAGATCAGGCCGACAACAAACTCTGCATCGGTATCAATGCCGACGATATCGAAGAACCGTGCGTCCTTTGTGATATCGCCGGTCGTCCATTTCGACCCCACGCCCGCCTTCCACAGGTACAAGAGGAAATTCTGTGTCGCGGCACAGCAAGCCGCGTAATCTTCCTGCTGCGTCGACTCAGTGTCCGACCTGCGGCAGCTAACAACGAGCCACCCCGGTTTCTCGGCCCAGCTTTTCGCCTTGAACTCGCCCGCCTTCGCGTCTTTCTTTGCGGTAACGATGTCGCACACAAGCCCCAGGCAAGCGGCGATCGAGTCTCTACCCAGCAGGTAGAATTTCCAGGGTTCAGTGACGTGGTGATTGGGCGCCCAGGTTGCTGCCTCAATCGCTTCTTTGACGAGCGCATCCGGCACAGGCGTCTGCAAGAACAGCTCAATCGTGCGCCTGCCACGCAGCACCTCACCAAATTCGCGCAGCTCCTTCGTCTTGTAGCTTGGCGCCGGCTTTTTCATCCGGCCCTTTCGATGATCATCGCAATGCCCTGGCCGACCCCGATACACATCGTGCACAAAGCGAGTTTCCCATTCGTGCGCCGCAGTTGGTACGCGGCGGTCGTGACGAGCCTGGCACCGGACATGCCGAGCGGGTGCCCCAGCGCGATCGCACCACCATTCGGATTGACGTGCTCGGCATCGTCAGCAATCCCCAGACGCCTGAGCGTTGCAAGACCCTGCGCCGCAAACGCCTCATTGAGTTCGATGACATCTACTTGATCAATCGTCATGCCAGCGAGCGCTAGCACTTTTGCGGACGCGGGCGCTGGACCGATCCCCATGATCCGCGGTTCAACGCCGGCCACCGCCCAGGCAACGACCCGCGCCAGTGGCTCCAGCCCATTGTCTTTTGCAGCCGCTTCGGATGCGACAAGCAACGCGCAAGCGCCGTCATTGATTCCGGATGCGTTGCCAGCCGTGATCGTGCCGTTTGCACGGACAATCGGCCTGAGCTTGGCGAGCCCTTCAATTGTCGAGCCCGGACGCGGATGTTCGTCGGTATCGACGGCCAGCGGATCGCCGCGCCGTTGCGGTACCGAAACCGGCACGATCTCGTCCTTGAATACGCCAGCTTTAATCGCAGCTTCGGCCTTTTGCTGGCTGCGCAGCGCGAACTTGTCCTGATCGTCGCGCGAGATGCTGAAGTCATCGGCAATGTTCTCCGCCGTTTCGGCCATCGAATCGATACCGTATTGCTCTTCGAGTTTCTTGTTGACAAAACGCCAGCCAAGCGTGGTGTCATACATCTCCGGGTTACGTCCGAACGCCGCGGTCTGTTTGCCCATGACAAACGGCGCGCGCGACATCGACTCGACACCCCCGGCGACGCCGAGCTGCATACCACCAGCTCGAATCGCGTCCGCAATGTTGCCGATCGCATTCATGCCAGAGCCGCACAAGCGATTCACGGTCGTTGCCGCAACTGTAACGGGCATTCCCGCCAACAACGACGACATGCGAGCAACATTGCGATTGTCCTCGCCGGCCTGGTTGGCACAGCCATAGACTAAATCTTCGATCGCGCCTAAATCGAGTTTTGAGTTGCGTTCAACGAGCGCCGCAATTGGTATGGCGCCGAGATCATCGGTGCGCACCGAAGACAGCGCGCCGCCGTAACGGCCGATTGGCGTTCTTACAGCATCACAAATGAAAGCGTCGGGCATCGTCAGTAATCCTTCCCGATGCCAACCGTCATGCGCCTGAGCACATCGTTTTTCGCGACAAAGTGATTATAGAGAGCAGCAAACACATGAAGGATCAGCAACGCAGCAACGATCTTCCAGGCAAATTCGTGAACCTCCTCCCAAAAATGATGCCTGGCTTCATTTTCTTCGACCGGCAACGAAAACGAAAACAAATTGAAGAATGAAATCGCCCGGCCGCCAGTTGCGACGGTTATTGGCCCGGAGACCAACTGCACGAAAACGGCGATATAGATGCCCCAGTGCACCAGCGTGGCGCTCACCCGCTGCCATACGGGCATGTTTTCCGGATGTGCTGGCACCTCATTCATGAAACGCCAGATAACGCGCACGATCATCAGAACCAGTACCAGCAATGCGATTGACCCGTGCAGGTCGCGGACGGCCTGCTTGTCCGGGCCTCGCTCCATGCCCGATTGTTCAAGGCCCAGGTAGAGAAGGACCACTATGCCAATGGCTACGAGCCAATGTAGCCATTTGGCCAGCGAGCCGAATTCAGCGGAGGTGTTCCTAATGGCCATTTTCTGTTGTCCTTTTGTTATCCAGCAATAGAATCCGCAGCGCTTGCAGTGGCGCGGTCGTATGACCGTCCCAGGTACACGCCGACGACGGCCCAGACAAGCGCTATGGCCGCTCCGACTGCTGCAACGGCGCCGAGCCCAAGACCGAGAGCCGCGGTCAGTCCGGCAAATGCCCAGCTGGCCAGCACATCGCCGCCGCGGTAGACCACAATATCGATGACGGGCTTGGCTTTGAATCGATCCTCTCGATTGACCAGCGTGTACAGCATCTCGCGTCCCGGCCTGGTTATCGCGTAGTTGCCTGCCTTGAGAATTACCCAACTAACGATAACGACCGCCAGCAACGGATTGACCGCCACCGCAAGAAAGCCAACGGCTACGATCAACGGCACGGTGGCCAGCGTCTTCGCGAGTCCGAATCGGGATGCGATACGGCCTGTCGCAAACATGGCCGTGACAATTGTCAAAGTGTTTACAGTCAGATTGATGCCGGCCCATACCTGTGCGCGAGCATCGCGATCGAGGTCCTCGAGTAGATTCTTGATCTCGAAGTACGCAAACGATCCAATCGTTGTGTAGAGAAAAATAAAAACTGCGATGCCCAGCAAGAAAGGGTTGCGAATAAACTCGGTAAAACCGGCAAACGGGTTGCCACTGACTATCGTGTTCTGATCGCCGACAGTTTCATCACCGTCAGGCTGCAGCTGTGTGGATTTGAGGTGATACAACCAGCCAATAACAGGGACGAGCGAAACCAGTATGACGGCGGCGATCAGCATCAGGTTCATGGTGCCAAGTACATTGGCCAACGCGAGTGTCGCGGCGGAACCAGCGATCGTGCCAACACTGGCCCCACTGGCAATAATCGCGAACAGCCGCAATGCCTGTGTCTTGCTGAATAGATCCGCCATCAGGCTCCAGAACACCGAGATATGGAACAAAGAGAACAAGCTGATCCACAGATAAAACGCTTTTTCGATGAAACCGACGTCATCGACGGCACGTGCGCCCAAGTAGAAAAGGACGAATGATGTCGCAAAAAATCCGTAAACGCCGGGAACGAGATACTTGAGGCGCAATCGCGACACGGCGAAACCATAGACACCGACAGCGGCGGCGCTGAAGAAGAAATTGTAGGTCCAGAGCCGCGCCAGGGCGACGTCGCTCCAGTCCGGAGCCATCGCGTCCCGCACCGGCTTCAGAATGTTATACGCGAGCATCAATGCGAAAATGAACAGAAATGACAACAACGTCGCATTAAGTTCGTTCGGTTCGACTTTGGTGGCAGCCCTGACTGCTCGAGTCAAGGGGTTGCCGCGACTGCCGTCGCTCATCGTGTTATCTCTGGTCGAGGCCAGCTTCGAAGCCTACCATCACCAACAACCGGCGACTATTTAGATACGGCTATTTCGGTCGCGACCTGGAGTAGCTCGTCAGCGGGCAAGCGAACTTTATAGTTCGGATTGGAATAGGCGAACGCGATTATTCCATCCCTGTCTATCGCGAACACCGACGGAACGGGCAGCACGGCGTGCCGGTCCATGGATGAATCCGCGATGTCCTGGCCTTTTTCGTGGCGCCGGTCAATTGTCTTTTGCGAAGCCCTGAATGCGATACCAAAAGCGATGGCCGCCTGCGCGTCGGCATCGGAGAAGAGCTGATAGTCCAGATTGGCAATGTCCTCCTGCGTCTCGCGTTTCAGGCTCCTGTACAACAGTTCGGGTCGGTCACCGCTCAGAAACAGTACGTCGACACCCAGAGCATCGATTTCGGCTACGACGTCCTTGAGCTCCGACAGGTGCATGTTGCAATACGGGCACCATCCGCCACGAAACGCGACCGCAACAACCGGGCGCTCGAGATTGAGCGGATCGAATTCGAAGGGCTCCTGATCCACGGCCCTGACCGTGAACCGAGGAGCGCTCTGGCCGACCTGCAACGGCTCGATCATCTCGGCTGTTGCGGCGATCGGCACGTCTGCATGGCCATACAGCATCGACATGCTGCTGGCCAGGCTCAGGAACAGAACCACCGACAGCGCACCCAGAATGGTCGAACGGGGACTCAGTTGATCACCAATGGATTGCCACATCTCGCCTTACTCCTTCAGTCTGCTTACTGGACCGGAGCGGGAGGCAGAATATTACATGGCTTTTTCGAGCAGGTCGGCGCTGCGGATGTTAGTCACACCGCGGCAGCGTGCCTTGGCGCGATACATCGCCTGATCGGCCTCGCGCATCAGACCGGTCAGCGTATTCGCGTTCTTCGGATACAGCGCGAGACCAATGCTAGCAGCGCAGTGCAGCTTCTCGTCATCGATCAGATACTCTTCTTCGAGCGCCGTAGCCAGACGATTCGCGAGCTTGTCGGCAACTTCCGGGGTCACATCGGGAACCAGCGCGACGAATTCGTCGCCACCCGGCCGGCCGATGATGTCGCAGGATCGCAGGCTTTTGCGTAGCCGTTTCGAGGCGATCGTCAGTAGCTGATCACCGACTTCATGTCCATGACTGTCGTTGATCTGTTTGAATTCATTGAGATCGATGAACAACAGTGCACCGGTGGCATCATCGGCGCTATCGGTCAGACGTTTCGATGCATCGCGTTCAAAGCCACGACGATTGAGGACTCCTGTCAGCGGATCGGATCGCGCGATTGACGCCATATGTTGTTCTTTCGCCTTGCCGTCGGTGATGTCGACAAACGTCATAGCGATATCTGTACCAAAAGGCTCGCAGATCATACGCAACCATTTGCTGACGCCGCCGGAAACGTGATTGACCTCGACATCAATGCTGGTTCCAGCCTCGGTCGCCCTGCGGAAGTCACTCACAATGTCATCGGCGTCTTCGGCGTCCATGGCATTAGTTGCGATCTTGATAACCTGCTCGCCACTGCAGTCGATCAGGTCACCACGATCCGCGCTCAGAAAGCGACCCGCCATGGTGTTCGCGAAGATGCAGCGCAATTCCCTGTAGTCCTCACCATCTTCATGCATCCAGCGAAGGCGCAGGATACCGTTCACTGAATGATCGATCAGCGTACGCAGCAATTTCTCGCTGGCTCGAACCTCGGCTTGCGCTTTCTCGACATCGCTAACATCGCGGAACATCAGCACCTTGCCTTCGCGCAGCGTTGGCCGGTCCGACGTCATTGGCGAAACCTGGACATGCAGGAATCGCCCGGTGGCGGTCATCATCTTCCGTGGCTCGCCACTTTCGAGCGCCTCAAAAACTTCGGGTGAGTCGTCACCAAGCACGAGACTCAGTGGTTCGAGCAGTGCGCCCGTCTCAGTAATATCGAGCAGCCTTTCGGCACGATGATTCAGGCCGATGATCCTTCCCTGGTCGTCCACGACAACAACCGGGTCCTGCATATTCTGAAACACGGTCTCGTAGGCCAGCGGCGTGAATTCGACGATTTGCTCAGCGAGAATCAGCCAGGCGTAAATCGGCAGCATGACCGTGAATACGATCGGCACGAACGATATCGTATCCGGACCGATTCCCAGGTCGTACGCCAGCGTTGCAGTCAGTGGTCCGGCACAGGCAGCAGCTAGAAGTAACAGCGCGCGGCGGTGTGACCGGGCAACCGCCGACGTGTGCGTGAGCAAGATCAGCACGGCCACGCCTATCACGGCATAACTGTATGGCGCATGCACGAACAGGAACCATGGTCCCCACTGCGCTGGCCGCGTCAGGAACTCGCCCGCGTCGTTCGCGACCGGCAAATACCACATGAACTCGTGGTAAAAGTTCGTCGCTGCGAGCGTGATCGAGACGAACGGGATGATCAACAACAGCGTAATTCGATGGATTGAGGTACCGCCCCCGGTATACTCGCGGAAACAAAAATAGGCCGTGACGGGCAGAAGAGCGGTGCCAACAAAATGCAGCGTGCGACCGACGGAAAACACGACAAACGTCGATGACAGCAACTCGATCGCACCGCCAGTCACCCAGAAACTGATGACCAGGAGCAGCAACCCGATCGACATCGTGCCAACTTCCCGTTTGGCCGCAACCAGACGCAGGCCGAGCGCGAGATAGCACGCAGCGCTAAACATCAGGAGCACGGCAAGGGCGGTGCTGAAGCTCATGGGTTCCTGCTTGATTTAACCAAATCTGAGCAATCTTAGGACGCTAAGCCGTTGATTTCCGGGAACTGATCCACAGCTTTCGGGCCACGGATTCGCCATTTGTGGTCGGGTTTTCTCAAATTGGCGCAAGCAGGCCGCATGTCGCCCGGTTTGCTTGTTGTTAACTTATTGATTTTATTTGCTTTACAGCAAGGTCGCCTGGCTAGCCACCGCGTTCCTTTTGCATACGATCTGCGAATTCGCTTCTGGACATTGCGTTAATTCTGGCCAGGAATCGGCCGGCGCTCTGTTCGCCTTGTAGTGACCCGATCGTATAGGCATCGTCCCCGGCTCGTGCCGACAAGCGCAAGTGCAGTATCGCTATCGTCGTTGCCAGGCGCATGCGCACGAGATCGTGCAGCAGCTCGAGTTCAGCGTCCTCGAGTCTTATGACGTCGTCATATCCGGCGACAAGTGAAGCAATCAGCGCCGACGCATCTTCGTCGTCTGACCGCATATAGGATGCGGCGATTGCAACATCGATAATCAACGGTGCACGAATCATATCGCCGAAGTCGATTACGCCGGCGATCGACATGCTCTCATCTTCTGTGACGAGCACGTTGCCGGGATTCACATCATTGTGAATGACCTGAGAACGCAAGGATGCAAATTTTGGTGCTGCATTTTTTTCGAAGTCGTTGAGACAAGCACGGATTGTGGCTCTGAGATCGCCATCCTCTATGTACGGCAGCAGGCCGCGCAATTCGGCGGCACGACGCATGTCCCAAAGCAAAGGCTGACCGTCACCGGGATGCTCAAAGTCACGCAACGCCAAATCGACCTCCGCAAGGCACCTGCCGAGTTGTCCCGCGATTGCTGAATCGATCGTGATGTCGTCGAGCGGACGTCCCGGCAAGTAACTGACAACGCGCAGGGTGTGGTCGGAATTCTGGCCGGATACGGTCGTCGAAGCGGCCCCGCCAAGGGTCGGAATTACTCGCGGTACGGCGACCCCACAGCCGTTTTTCTCCATGTGCAGCAATGCCTGAATCTGGAAATCGGTGCTTGTCGGATGTTCAGCCGAATTGGCGATTTTGACAACGTAGCGACGCTCAGATTCTGTCGTCAGCCGGAAGTTCTGATCGCGCTCGCTGACCAAAGAGACGAGTTCACCGTCAAGGCCGTACTCCTCGCCGACGTGCCTGCCAATCAACTCAACGGACAAGTTCGGCGGTGGTAATGCAATTGTCTGTAACGGATCCGGCTCGTCTGCCATGGTAGTCAGTTCTCAGAAATGACGATTAGTTCCGGCGCCATTTGAACATAATCAGTCATAGTTAGTAGCTTATGAACCGTCTGGCTCACATCGTCCAATCGGCGACGCCGTCTACCGCCGTGCAATTTCGCAAACGCGCGTACGGCAAGAATGGCGTGCATAGCTTTCTACGGGATGTTCTGGCGATGGCAAACGCATCAGTCCACGGTTCTCGCTACATTATCACCGGCGTGGAGATTGAAGCCCGCGGCCGCAGGAAGCTGCGCAGCATCGAGCGCGGTGATTTCTCCGGCAAACCCGCGTATGAGTCGCTTGCAACCGATCATATCGAGCCACCGATTCGAATCCAGCATCAGGCTGTTACAGTTGATGGCGCGCGCCTCGGTGTGTTCAAGATCGGAGATTGCCAGGACCGGCCCTACATGATGCGCGTCGATCATTCTGAAACACTGCGCCGTGGCGACGCCTACGTCCGCATGAATGACTCCGCCGTGAAGATGGGACGCCGCCAGCTGCAGGCGCTTTTCGAGAAGAAGTTCCAGGATTCGGTGTCTGCAGCCAGCATCGAGATCGGATTTCCGGGCGAGATTATTCACAAAAAACTGCGTGTGGCAACGTGCAAACTGACAAAGCTGCCTTCTGCCGTGGCCAGCGCCAAGTTACAGGAACTCATTGACGCAAAAGACCGGCTCAATATCTCGCTGGTAAGCACGATTATTGCCCGGCTCACACATGCGCGCATCTTCGGTTCTGACAGTCCGTATGAACATCAATCGATCGAAGATATTCTTGCAGAGATGCGGCAACTCAAGCAGCAGTACCGTGACCACGATGAAAATTTCCTTTACGAGACGCATGCGACTCAAATACAGCTTGTGATTTACAACCAGGGTAACGAGCCTTTAAGCGACGCATCGTATTCGCTGGTGATGCCGAACCCGCCAGGCTTTCACGTCGCCAGCAGACTGCCGAAGTTGACACGTGACAGCAGCTTCGTCGAGCGCACGCCGAAGGAGCAGGCAGCGTATCCCGATGTCGCTTTGCGCGACGACGCCATTCATGTGTCAGGGAAACTTGGTGACATTCCGGGCGCTGAGTCGGTTGACGTTTTTTCGACGCCGCTGAGGATTTGTGCCGGCCGGGACCTCAAAGGCCGACGGATGGGTATCAAGTACTCAGTATTTGCCCAAAACCTGCGTTCACCGGCGAAGGGCACGCTGAAGTTACAATTCTAGTCAGGCCATTTCTCGATATGCGGTGCCGTATAGCGTTCGAACTGGAGAATCAATCCGGCTGGATCATCGTCATACAGCAGCATTGCACGATTCTCGGCGCGCAGGAATCCTTCCTTGTGCATATGATCAAGAAACTCGAAGAGCTTGTCGAAGTACCCAAGCACGTTGAGAACGCCGCTAGGCTTGTCATGAAATCGAAGCTGGCCCCAGGTCAGCATCTCGATCAGTTCCTCGAGCGTGCCAAAGCCGCCGGGCAGCGCGATGAAGCCATCAGAGAGCGCTGCCATCATTGACTTGCGTTCATGCATCGACGCAACGACGTGCAATTGAGTCAGCCCGGTGTGTGCAATCTCCTTTTCCTCGAGCATCCTGGGTATCACGCCGTGCACCGCGCCGCCGCGTTCGAGCACGGCATCGGCAAGAATGCCCATGGTTCCCTTGGACGCGCCACCGTAAACGAGCTCGATGCCGTTACCGACAAGGACGTCGGCAAGATCCTCCGCGGCCTGAGTGTAAAGCCCGTTCTCGCCCGGGCTCGATCCGCAATAGACGCAGATTCTTCGCATGCTCCCGGAACCGGCTCAGGCGGTGGCCTTATGCGTCTTGGCGCCGTCGATGATCGCTGCAATCTCGGGACGTGCCTGGCGCAGCTCTTCCGGCGTCAGCGCATCGAGCTCATGCGGGAATACCAGCCACTCCGCCGTTTCGCGAATGAAATAGTCGGGCTCGAGATCGGTCTCATTGCGGCTGGGCTTGTACCAGGGCACCGCGATACGGATGTCCTCCGGCGTATTTCCCCGCGCGCGACTGGTCAGCTCGTCGACTACGGCCGCAATCGTATTACCCGTATCAAATACGTCATCGACAATAAGGACACGATCGTCGTAGCAGATCTTCTTGATAATGTAGTTCAGCCCGTGTACCGCGACTGCCCCACGCTGATCAACACCGACGTAAGACGAGGTGCGAATCGCAATGTGGTCCGATTCGACACCGCAATAGGCCATGATTTCCTGCACGGCCATGCCGACCGGCGTACCGCCGCGCCAGATGGCGATGATCATTGTCGGTTTGAAGCCGCTCTCGAGAATCCTGAGTCCGAGGCGAAATGAGTCTTCAAGCAGCTCCTGCGCCGAAAGTACTATTTTGTGCATTGTTATTCTCTTGTATCGGGACTTGCTGCTGTCGTTATAATGTTCTGGTCGGATTCTACCGCACAGCAGACTCGGAATAACAATGAACAAGCGATTTGTCGCCGCGGACGATTTTCTCAGAGATTCTTTCCAGCTGGCCGCCACGATCTCGGCTGCAGGCTTTCACCCGGATTTCGTGGTCGGTCTTTGGCGCGGAGGCAGCGCCGTCGGCATCGCTGTCCAGGAAGGCCTCGATTTTCTGGGCATCAAGACCGACCATATTGCGATTCGCACCTCCTATCGTGGCGCACCCAGTTACGACGCAATGATCAGCAAGGCAGAGTCGATCCGTGTGCATGGCCTGCAATACCTGCTGGAAAACCTGTGCGCGCAGCACTCGCTGCTGATCGTCGATGATGTCTACAGCACAGGATCGAGCGTCAAAGCTGTTATCGATCAACTTACGATAAAGACCCGCCGCAACTTGCCGCAGGACATACGCATCGCGACAGTCTGGTACCGGCCAGGCGAGGACACCGTGCGTGTGCCGGACTACTATATCCACGAGACGCCGGACTGGCTCGTACTGCCGTATGAGCTGGCCGGCCTCTCGATCGATGAACTGCACGAGCATCGTCCGGAACTTTCGGACATCGTCGACCGGTTGGAGCCGCTGGTAGGCTGAAACCGCGACTCGCTGTGCTCGGTGCGACAGTGCCATTTGTGGACCGTGTCCCGGTAGCGTGGGGCCGCATGCTCTAGTCTGGGCGGATGAACCTGGAGATGAAAATCCACCCTGCGATCGTCATTGTCGTGGCCGCTCTGACGGCGGTCGCGATCGCCACCAGGTTCTGGGCGGATGGCGAGGCGCTGAAGTACGGTGGACCGTCACAGCTACTTAGCGATCCTCATGGCCGCGTCTATATCCAGATTCAGAACCAGCTGCTCGAACACACAGCGGAAGGCGAGTTTGTTCGACGTCATGACCTGGGCGAGCTTGGCATCGAGGCGCTGATCGGGGCGGCGGCGTTTTTCTCGAACGGCGATATTCTGCTACGGCGCGGTGAAGACCGGCGCAGCCTCTGGAACGGGATCGCCGCGTATCAGCGCCGTGAGAACACCAGCGACCTCGAACCTGAATCGCCTGGAGCCGGCCTCGCCCGCTGCAACCTGCAGACAAGGCAGTGCACTTCATTCGCAGACCCGCCTGTCGATTTCAAGTCGACGATTGGTGTCACTATCAATACGTGCACCGATGAGGTCTACATCAGCGACACCACCCGCCACACGTTGCGCAAGTACGCCGCAAACGGGGTCGAGCTTGGCGAGCCAATGCGCGACTTCAAATTTCCGAACCAGCTGCTATTGCACGATGAGCAGCTGCTCGTCGCCGACACCAATCTTCACCAGATTCGCATCGTGGACCCACGAACAGGATTATTCGGCAAGACGTTGCGCTCGATCGACGTAGTACCGGACGAGGCGCACCACGCGGGTCTTCGTTGGCCCAGCCATTTCGCGAAAATCGGTGAAAACTGGTGGGTCAACAACATGAACACCAACATGCAGGACGGTGGCGTTTTCATGTTCGACGAAGACTGGCAGTACCAGCGACGTATCCCGTTACCCGAGCACGCCGACCCGATCTCGATCCTGCCATTCGCCTCCGGCGCACTAATCAGCGACTGGTACAACGACCGGGTATACCGGGTCTCCGTAATGGGCAGCTTGCTCAAAGACTTTGCGTCGCCTGGTCTGGAGGCGGTTCTCGCCGAATCCCGCGAAAAGCGGACCTTCTACCAGGCACTGTCCTGGATGGGCTATGTATTGCTGGGTGCCGTCTTCATCGGCCTCATTACCAAAGCCATTCTCAGCCCGGCGCCGAAAAACGTCACAGCGGCGGTCGAAAGCATACGTCCTCAGGCGCAATTCAACCAGGAGCTGATCTGGTTCGAGCCCGATCCGAAAGTTGCACGCAGCATACGCCGCAGCCTCAAATTCGGAGGCGTCGCACTGCTGATGCTTGTCGCGCTGACGGTGTACGTCGTCGCGAGCTTCGGCAACCTCCAGGCAGCTGCCGAAATCGCTTCGCTCATCGCCGGCATGATCCTGGTCTTTGCAGTCATCTACTGGATCACACGTAACACCCTCGGAACCGCGATCGGCTTCGAGGGCGGCGACCTCATCTTGCGCAACCGCAAGGGCATGGAAAGCCGCTACCCCTTAAGCGCCGTCATGTATAACGAAGTCGCGATAGCGACACCCGACATGGCGGTGCTGCTTGGTAACTACAAATCGCGGCTGTACGACCAGGCCACGGTGACAGAGCAGATTCTGCCGCGGCTCGAAGAAGCCCAGGTCATTCCGGCCCGGCAAATGCGGAAGCTTCTCATGCGCCTGCAACGCCCGCAGAGCACCGTGTTCTTGCTGGTGATCGTCGGCCTGGTCGCGGTCGCGGCGCTGCACCTGCTGCGCTAGACTTTCATGCGCCGGCCTTGCAGGTAGGTTGCCGCAATGTTGCGGTCGTCGCCCAGGAAGATCAGTGAAAACAGAAGTTCGTCGATCGACGTTGCCGCCTGTGCGCGCCTGGCCGTAATAGTCGAACCGTCGGGGTCCAACACGACGAAGTCCGCTTCCTTGCCTTGCGCAAAATTGCCGATGTAGCTATCGAGGTCCAGCGCCTCGGCAGCCCCGAGTGTCGCCAGATATAGCGCCCGGCTTGCAGGCAAAGACTGACCTTGCAGGTGCAATACCTTGTACGCCGCACTCATTGTCCGCAATAGCGACAGGCTCGTGCCACCGCCGACATCGGTCGCAAGTCCGACCTTGACGCCGGCATCCGTCATCGACCGCAAGTCAAACAAGCCGCTGCCCAGGAACAGGTTGGATGTCGGACAGAATGCTCCGGCACCGCCCTTCTGCGCCATTAAGGCGCGATCGGTTGCGTCCAGGTGCAGGCAGTGCGCGAATATCGCTCGATCCCGCAGCAATCCGAAATGATCATACACATCAAGATAACTGCGGCTCCATGGGAACTGTTGTGAGATCTGCTCGACTTCTTCCTGGTTCTCGGCAAGATGCGTGTGCACCCAGGTGTCGGGATACTCGCCAGCGAGTCGCCCGGCTGCCTCGAGCTGCTCTTCGCTGGAGGTCAGCGCGAAGCGCGGCGTGATCGCGTAGCCGAGCCGGCCCTTGCCATGCCAACATTCGATCAGGGCTTTGCTGTCGGCATAGGCCGATTCAGCATCATCGCAGAGCTCGTCGGGACACATTCGATCCATGAGCACCTTGCCCGCAATGAGACGCATGTTGCGCTTTTCCGCGGCAGCGAATATCGCGTCGACCGACTGTGGAAACACCGTCGCAAATACAAGTGCTGTCGTTGTGCCATTGCGTAAGAGCTCATCAAGAAAGAACTCGGCGACTGCGCGCGCATGATCGGCATCGGCGAAACGCGCTTCTTCGGGATACGCATAGCGATGCAACCAGTCGAGCAGCTGCTCGCCATATGAGGCAATGATATCGAGCTGTGAATAGTGCACATGGCAGTCGATGAGCCCGGGAACAATCAGCTTACCGCTCAGGTCTTCGACTTGCGTGTCGTCTGGCAGTGTCGCCAGCAGATCCTCTGCAGGCCCTATCGCGGAAAAAGCGCCGTTCTCAACGACCAGCAGCCCGTCTTCAAAATATTCGACGGCCGAATCCGCTGCTTGTGGACCGGGATCGGCGAGACAATGAAAAATCGATGCGCGAAAAGCCTGCTGCATTGCTACGCCTCAGCCAACGTAACGGCCTCGTCGAGGCTGTGCTCGTCGCAATTTGGCATGTCGGCAGCACGATCGATAATCAGGAATTCCTGACCTGCCTTGAACGCGATTAGCGGCATGTGCCAGGTGCCGCGATGGTAGTTGATACCCTGACGCCCATTGGTCACAAATGCGCGCAGGTCGGACGCTTCGACACTCTCCTCGGGTGGGGCGACAACAACGATAAGCTTGCACGGCGTCAGCGGCACGAACGCCTGACTGCCAAGCGGGTGCCGCTCGACCATGTCTATGCGGTACGGGAGAGATGTTGCAACGCGACACCGCGCGATACTGACCGCGACCCTGCCATCGTCTTGCATATCGATAGAACAAAGATCATCGAAGCGTTCGAACCGAGCCGCATTCATTGCCGCAGTGCGATCCACCACGGATTCAATGACATCGCCGTAAGGCGCGAATCTTTCTTTTGTCAGTGGCTGCGGTTTGAGCGTAATCGTCATGGTCTAGTCATCCAAATCGATACGCCCATGTAAGCGCAAACGACTCACGCCCCCGTCCGGGTAAATCGACATGCGCACGTGACTCACCGCACCGAGATCAATCAGCTCATCCTCAAAATAGTGCTGCTTGTCCATGTCGAGACTTGTCTCCGGTAGCAGTGTTTGCCAGTGAATGCTGTTGTATATGGCATCGTCGCTGCTCTCGAACACCGCAGCTTCGAGAGAGACCCGATCCGGGTAATTGCCCTTGAAGTGCGCCGTATCGACTTCGACTTTTTCTATCCTTCCCGGATGACCCAGCGCCAGCACCACCCAGTCGTTGCCTGGACCGCGCCGGCGAGCCGTCTCCCAACCGTCACCCATGTTCACGCCGCGTCCGGCGACGTTCAGATTGTGCATGCTGCCGTAATGCTCGTCACTACACGCTATGGCGCGCCCGCCGTTCTCGAGCGCGACGAGATCCATGCTACCGGTGAGCGCAGAAAAGTCCGGGCGGACCTGGCCAAAAACGCGTAAACGTGCAATGCCCCCATCCGGATAAATATTCAGGCGCAAATGTGTCCAGATCGAATCGTCTGCAATAGCAAGATAATGATGTGTATCGCCCTGGACTTCGGTCCTGGCCAGGATTTCTGTCCAATCTCCAGCAGGCACATCGTCCTCACTGACACAGGCGTCAATCGAGGCATGTGGCGGATAATTGCCCGTGAAAAAGCTCGTGTCGATATCGACACCGTGTACGACGCCGGCTACGCCCAGTTTGATAATGCAGTGATCATGCCCGGGAGTGCGTTTACGACGGCTCTCCCAGCCATCCATCCATTTACCGTGATCGTCGTACTTGTCATCGATGAATACGGGCTCTTTGGCAGCGATCAGTCGTTCCTTCGCCGCAAAAAAATCATCGCTTGCGTACGTCACGCGCGTGCCGAGCCTTGGTTGCTCGAGCTGAATCCACGCATGAAACTGATGGGAGCCCGTAGCCACTAGCCGGCTTCCATGGCATTGAACCGCAGGCGAGCGATCTTGTGAATCTCGGCCAATGCAGTTTCGAACTCGGTGCTCTGATCGTTTTCCATTCTGTTCTCGAAGGCCGCAAGGATGTCGCCACGGCCACTGTCTCTGACCGCCATGACAAACGGGAAGCCGAACTTCTGATGATACTCGCGATTCAGGGCCTGGAACCGTTCGTACTCTTCGGGCGAGCATTGATCGAGCCCCGCACTCGCTTGCTCGCTCGTCGAATCTTCGGTCAGTTCCCCCGCGATTTGCGCTTTGCCGGCGAGATCGGGATGGGCCCGGATCAACGCAAGCTGCCGCCCGGTCGATGCGTTGTCGACACAATCGGCCATGACCTGGGCGATGATGTTGATATCTTCTGTAGCGGCGGTGATCGGCGCCGCCTCCTCTGCAACCCACGCGGAGTGCTCGTAGATGCCGCCGTAGCGCGCCACGAATTCAGCTTCGGTTAACGCCATCAGGATTTTTCCGGAAACTGCTCACGCCAGTGATTGGCGATGTCGATGCGGCGTGAGACCCAGACATCATCGTGTCCGGCAACGTAATCGAGAAACCGCGCAACGGCCGCCGCGCGTCCGGGCCGGCCCGCCAACCGACAGTGCAAGCCGACCGACATCATCCGCGAGCCCTCGGAATACAACACGTCGAACGTGTCTTTGAGGTAGTCGAAGAATTGTTGTCCCGAGTTAAAGCCTTGCGGTGTCGCGAAGCGCATGTCGTTTGCGTCAAGCGAATACGGCACCATCAGTTGCGGTAACTCGAAAGACAGGTCCCAATACGGCAAGTCGTCCGAATAACAGTCTGCGTTGTAGCTGAAGCCACCTTCCTCAGCCACGATCCGGTGACTCTGCGGACTACAGCGACCAAGGTACCAACCGAGCGGACGCTCGCCGGTCACATGCGTGTGTATTTCGATGGCCTTTTCGAGGTGCGCGCGCTCGGTTTCCTCATCGATTGTCTGATAGTCGATCCAGCGATAGCCATGGCTCGCGATTTCCCAGTCGGAGTCCTGCATCGCGGCCACCGCTTCAGGATTTCGCTCGAGCGCCATCGCAACACCGAACACGGTTACCGGGAACTCGCGCTCGGTGAACAAACGGTGCAGACGCCAGAATCCGGCACGTGCACCGTACTCATACAATGACTCCATGTTCATATGGCGTTGATTTTCGATCGGCGCCGCAGCAACAATTTCCGAGAGAAATGCCTCCGAAGCAGCATCGCCGTGCAAGACACAGTTCTCGGCACCTTCCTCGTAGTTGACGACGAACTGCACGGCAATGCGCGCATCGTTCGGCCACCCCGGGTCCGGTGGGCGTCTGCCATAGCCACGCAGATCCCTGGGGTACGGGTCATCCGCCATCTTTGTCCCCCGCCGCCTGATACCAACGATCGATTATCTCGCGTTCCGCTTCGCTGATACCGGTCAGGTTGCCTATCGGCATGACGCGCGTCACGACTGTCTGTTGATGGATGCGTTGCGCCTCGGCAACGATCTGCTCATCGGTATCCAAAACGACACCGCCTGGTGCGGCAGGAAATGCCGCATGCGTCGGCGCATCGGAATGACACGTCGTGCAGCGATGCTGGACGACAGTCCGTACATCATCAAAAGCAACAGCGTCGCCGGACGCTGCACTCGCATGCGGCGCGATCAGTGCCGCGACGCCCGCAAGCAGCAGGGCCGCGGCAACAAGGGGAACGATGGTTGCTTTGCCCGCGTGGCGCGCTACGAAGTAGACGCGAATCAGTGCACCGGCGAGCGAAATTGCGATCAGAATCGCCCAGTTGTACTCGTGGCTGTAGGTCATCGCATAGTGGTTGCTCGTCATGACGAACAAAACGGGCAGCGTGAAGTAGGTGTTGTGAACCGAGCGTTGTTTGGCCTGAATACCGGGCTCAGGGTTGGGCACTTCACCGCGTTCGAAAGCGTCGACCACCTTTCTCTGTCCGGGGATGATGACGAAGAACACGTTGGCCACCATAATCGTGCCGAGTACGGCGCCGAAATGTATGTACGCGCCGCGACCACTGAATAACTGGCACAGTCCCCATGCCAGCCCGGCTACAAATAGCAGCAACACGCCGCCGAGCATCCTGTCGTCACTGCCGAGCTTCGTCCTGCACAACACATCGTAGACGAGCCACCCGCCGACAATTGACCCGCCAGCAATGCCCACTGCACTCACTGTCGATAGCTCGGCGATCGATACATCGATCAGGTAAACCTGCGCGCCATACCAGTACACGAGCATCAGTAGGAACATGCCCGACATCCAGGTCCAGTATGCTTCCCACTTGAACCAGTGCAGAGTCTCGGGAAGTACGCGCGGCGCGACTTGATATTTCTGTGCGTGGTAGAAGCCGCCACCGTGAATGGACCAGACCTCGCCGGCCACGCCTTTCTCAACGTCACCCGATCGTGTTGGCGCCTCGAGATGGTTATCCAGCCAGACGAAATAGAACGACGAACCGATCCACGCGATACCCGTGATGAAATGCAACCAGCGTGCGAGCAGACTAAGCCAGTCCACGATGTACGCTTCCATGTTATCGCCGCCGCATGAGTGGATGGACGTTGTCAGGATACGCGGGGTTGGACTCGCGCATCGCACGCTCGTATGCCTGCAGCACTTCTGCCGCGGCCGCCACGGCGATCTCCGCGGGCTTCTTGCCACTGATACCGTCGACACCGATCGGACAGACCAGCTGATCGATGACGGACTGCCGCATGCCAAGGTCCCGATAACGCTTTTCAAAGCGACGCCGCTTGGTCAGCGATCCGATCAGGCCACAGTAGACAACATCCCGGCGCTGCAGAATCCGCTCGCAGATATCAAAATCGAGAGCGTGGCTGTGTGTCATGACGAGATAGCAACTGTCCGCCGGCATCGCGGCGACCTCGAGCGAGGGATCCGGGCTCTCGATCGTACGTACATTCGCTGGCGTATTGCGGAAGATATTGCGCCGGCTGTCTATCCATCGAATGTTGCAGTCGAGATTGGACAAAGACTGCACGACGGCGGAGCCAACATGACCCGCGCCGAATATCGCGATATTGAGATTGCTGCCGACGATATCCTCGAAAAACCAGTCGTCAATGCGATGCGCGGCGCGGCCCGCGTCGAGACCCTCGCGCGCCGTTTCGATAATGGTTGCCGGCGTCGCTCGGTTCGCTTCACCGAAGGTGCTATCGGCCGTTACCACGTATTTGCCAGCCTCTCCGGAGAGATCGGTCGCGATGACGACGGGCTGACGCTGTCCATGCAGTGCGCGAAGATCACGCAACCAGGCCGGAAGCCCGCTGGCAATCGGTTCGAACAGAATATCGACGACTCCGCCGCAGCACTGGCCCATGGAGGTGCCGAGCGGAAACTTGCGTAGCGACGGTGTCTCGTCATCGCCAAGCATGTCGCAAGCGATCCGCGTGCACTGATACTCGAGCTGACCGCCCCCGATGGTACCGATCGTCGCGTCGTCGCTTACTATCATCTTCGCACCGACCTCACGCGGCGCAGAGCCGCGAATTCCGGCAACGGTTACGAGAACGACGCGCTGACCGGCTGCCGTAAGATCCGACAATTCGTCGATCCACTCATTCATGAACCGCTGCCTGCGATCGCCTTGAGAACGGCCTCTGGTGTTGCGGGCGCCTGCAGGTCCGGCAGCGGATGATCATCGGTTGCAATCGCATCGCGTATCGCATGAAACGCTGAAATACCGAGCATTAGCGGCGGCTCACCAACCGCTTTCGAGCGGTAAATCGTATCTTCCCGATTGGCGGCGTTCTGCAGCAGCTGTACGCGAAAATCCGGCGCCAGGTCCGAACAGGTGGGAATCTTGTAGGTCGACGGCGCGTGGGTCGTTAGTTCGCCGGCCTCGTTCCAGCACAACTCTTCCGACGTCAGCCAGCCGACGCCCTGCACGTACCCGCCTTCGACCTGACCAAGATCAACCGCCGGATTCAGGGAATCGCCGCAGTCATGCACGATATCCACGCGCAGCAGGCGATATTCGCCGGTAAGAGTGTCAACAATGACCTCGGAAATGGCGGCACCGTATGCGTAATAGAAAAAAGGTCGGCCACTGAAGGTCTCACGGTCATAGTGAATCTTGGGCGTTTTATAAAAACCAGTTGCCGACATTGAAACTCGATCGAGCCAGGCTAATTTTACGAGACCCTCAAAACTGAGTTTCTCCTTGCCGGCTGTGACCGTATTGTCGTGGAAATCGATCGCGGCCTCGGACATCGAGAAATTCCGCGCCGCGAATTCGGTCAGTCGACCGCGAATTTTCGCCGCGGCCAACTGCGCGGCTTTGCCGTTCATGTCAGCGCCGCTCGACGCCGCGGTCGCTGACGCATTCGGTACCTTGCTTGTATCGGACGCGTTGTTGCGAATACGGTCGACGGTAATACCGAGCTCATCTGCAACAACCTGCGCAACTTTGATAAACAGCCCCTGCCCCATCTCGGTGCCGCCGTGATTCAACTGCACCGTGCCATCCTTGTAGACGTGTACCAGCGCCCCCGCCTGATTCAAATGAGTCGCGGTGAACGAAATGCCGAACTTGACCGGCGTCAGCGCGATACCACGCTTTAGAACGGGACTCGACGCATTGAAAGCACGCACGGCTTCGCGTCGATTTTGGTATTTGGCGTCAAGCTCGAGCTTATCAACGATTTCGTGGATAACGTTGTCGTCGACCTTTTGCTCATATTGCGTCGTGTCGCGCTCACCAACACCATAGAAATTGCGCCGACGGATCTCGAGCGGATCCTTGCCGAGCGTGCGCGCAATGTCGTCGATAACATATTCGATCGCATACATGCCCTGTGGCCCGCCGAAACCGCGGAACGCCGTATTCGATACGGTGTTTGTCTTGCACCGATGCGACTCGATATTCACATTCTCGAGATAGTAGGCGTTATCGCAGTGGAACATCGTGCGATCGTTGACCGGACCCGAAAGGTCGGCTGATATTCCACAGCGCGACGCGAACATAAAGTCGATGCCCTGAATGCGCCCGGTATCGTCAAAGCCCACATCGTAGTCGATCACGAAATCGTGGCGCTTGCCCGTCATGATCATGTCATCGTCACGGTCGAGTCGAAGTTTGCACGCACGACCCGTCTTGGCCGTCATCAACGCTGCCATACAAGCGATCGTTGCCGCCTGGCTTTCCTTGCCGCCGAACGCGCCACCCATGCGGCGGCAAACGCAGACGACGTCCTTCGCAGAACGATCCGTCGCATGTGCAACCAGATGCTGCACTTCGTCAGGATGCTGCGTCGAGCTATAGACCCGCAGACCACCATCCTCCTCCGGCACCACCATTGCGATATGACCCTCAAGGTAAAACTGATCCTGACTGCCCAGGTTCAGGCGACGTTGCAGTCGATGCGCAGCATTGGCCAGCGCATCATCGGGTTTCCCTCGTTTCAGCCTCTCTGTTGGCAACACAAATGACTGCTTTTCCACCGCGGTCATTGGATCGAGTATGGGCTCGAGTTCCTCGTAGTCGATTTTCGCAAGTCGGACGGCCTTGCGCGCCTGATCGACGGTCTCAGCGGCGACCGCGAAGATCGCCTGGCCCGCGTACTCGACGAGGCCGGATGCAAAAATCGGCTCATCGGCGACGATCGGCCCGCAGTTGTTTTCGCCCGGAACGTCGGCAGCGACACAGATGTCGGCAACGCCCTCAGCAGACGCCACAGCGGCGAGATCGATCTGTTTGATCCTCGCGTGCGCCTTGCTGCTCATCCCAATCGCAACGTGAAGAAGATCGCGCGGCTCCGGCAGATCGTCGGTATACGCGGCACGGCCGCTGACATGCAGATGCGCACTATCGTGCGGCAGCGCCTTGCCTACCGAATTGCGTATCACAGTCACTGTCGTGTCACCCCTGCCGTCCATAGCTATACACGGTTACCTCGAGTGCGCCGCGCGTCTCGAGGAAAAATCGGCGCAGCAAGTTCTGTGTTGCGCGGAGTCGATAGCCAGCAGATGCCCGCATGTCACTGATTGGATCAAAGTCTTGCGCCAGTGCCTGCGCTGCACGATCAATTGTCTTTTCGTTCCACTGCGCGCCAGCGACGGCCGCTTCAGCATGCGTGGCCCGCTTTATCGTTGCCGCCAACCCGCCACAGGCCATGCGAAACGACGTCACGCGATCACCGTCGAGTTCAAGGCGATAGGCCGTGCATACTGCCGATATGTCCTGATCGAAGCGTTTTGACAATTTGTGACTGTGCAGTATTACGCCGTCCCACGGTAACGGGATACGAATCGACTCGATAAACTCACTGGCCCGCAGATCCTTGACCTGGTAGCCGCGATAAAAACCGTCGAGCGGCACCTCGCGACTGCTTCTGCCGCGACGTAGCACCAGCGACGCACCCGCCACCATAAGCGCCGGCATCGAATCGCCAATCGGAGACCCGTTCGCGATATTGCCGCCCAGTGTTCCTGCGTTGCGAATCGGCGGTGAGGCAAACCGCCTGAAAAGCTCGTCGAGGTCGGGATAATGCTCGACGATAACCGTCATCGCATCAGTCAGTGAAACTGCGGCGCCAATCTCGATGTGTGTCGCCGAAACCTCCAGCCGATTAAGTTCGGCAACCCGTCCCGTATACACGACCGTATCCAGCTCGCGATGCTGTTTCGTGACCCAAATGCCGACATCTGTGCCGCCCGCGAGAATTATCGCATCTGGATGGAGCGCCAATACGCCCGCGAGTTCGTCAGAAGACACCGGCGCGAAATACTTCCGCCCGTTATCGACAAACTGCAAACCATCATCGCGTTGCAGACCTTGCAAAGCCGCAACTCGTTCGGCGGGAGGCTTGTGTTTTTGCGACTTTCCCCTGACTGCCGGTTGCCGCAACCAGTCTTTGTCTGCCTCGGCATCGTACATGGCCTCGGCGGCCGCAATAATAGGACGATAACCGGTGCAACGGCACAGGTTGCCCGCAAGTGCATCATCGATGTCGCAGCGCGATGGTTTGGCGTTCGACTTGTACAGCGCAAACAGGGACATCACGAAACCAGGCGTGCAAAAACCACACTGCGAGCCGTGATGATCGACCATTGCCTGCTGCACGGGATGCAGGACGCCATCCGGACTGAGGCTTTCGACCGTAATCAGCTCTTTACCATCAAGCGTTGGCAAGAACTGAATGCAGGAGTTAATGGCTCGCACTTGCACATCATCACCGCCGCGATCGAGTTCTGCCAGAACAACGGTGCAGGCGCCGCAGTCGCCCTCGGCACAGCCTTCCTTCGTGCCTGTGCGCCGCACATCCTCCCTGAGGAACTGCAACACTGTTCGCGTCGGATCAACGCCGACGAGCTCGATCACCTCGCCATCGAGGATAAACCGAATCGTACCGGTCTGTGGTTCATTGTCAGTGACCGATTCACCCATCGTTCAGCTTCCGCGGTAAGTCGAGTAACTCCACGGTGATACGAGCAGCGGCACGTGATAGTGCTCATCCTCGCGAACCGCAAATCGAATCACGACCGTACCGAGGAATGCCGGCGCTTGTGTGGCGATGCCCTGCGCCTCGAAGTACGCACCGATATCGAATTCAAGCTCGTATTCGCCCGTCTGCATTGCGTCATCCTGCAGCAGTGGATACTCGCTACGACCATCGGAATTGGTCACGGCCGAGGCCTGCAGGCGGCGCTCATCGCCTAGCCCGTAAAGCCGAATATCGACGCCCGCTGCCGGTTTGCCGCTCGCCGTGTCGAGGATGTGTGTCGTCAACTGTCCCATGGGGGCCATTATACGATCCTGTGCTAGATTTGCGGCCACAACAACAACAATGGGGCCTTCATGGCGGATCAGAGTAACCTCTCGCGCCGACAGTTTCTGCAATCCACAGGCACGCTAACTGGCGCAACCTGCCTTAAACTGATGACTCCGGCGCTTTTTGCTATCACGCAGTCTGCCTGTACGGCGAAGCAGGAAGCGTCACCTTTCAAAGTGCTGGGCCCTGACGAAGCACACGATTTCGCGGCCATCGCTGCCCGCATTATTCCCACCACCGATACGCCGGGCGCCACTGAGGCTGGCGTTATTTATTTCTTCGACAACGCATTTGCCGCCGACATGAGCGGTCAGCTTGAAGGTGCCCGCGCCGGCCTGGCAGCGTTTAACGACGCATTGATCGATGCGCATCCGGACGCGGGTCGATTCGGCGATCTTAGCGAAGATGAACGGGATGCGTTCCTCAGGACGCAGGAGTCGGGACAATTTTTCAATCTCGCCTGGGAAATGACGATTTTCGGCTTCTTCGCCATGGAAAAATACGGCGGTAACAAGGATCATACTGGCTGGGACCTGATTGGATTTGAAGGTCACCATGGCGGCTGGCAGTACCCGTTCGGCTACTACGATGCCGAGGTTCACGGGGAGACGAATCGTGGCGAATGAGGTTCGATTCGAGACCCGGGAAGAAGTCGACTTCGCGGTCATTGGCTCCGGCTCGGCGGGCGGCATTCTGGCGAAGGAACTCTCTACAGCCGGCTTTACGGTCGTGGTTCTGGAACAGGGTCCGTACCGAAAAGCGAGCGATTTCACGCATGATGAGTTATCCGTGCTCGTTCGTGCGGAACTTCACGGCGGCAACAACGATATCCACGGCCAGACGTTTCGGGACGACGAGAGCAAAACTGCCGATCTGCCGCACACACCACCCGTCCGCTACGCGCGCACCGTGGGCGGCAGCAGCGTGCATTTCACCGCCAACTTCTGGCGCTTGCGGCCCGTTGATTTCAGGGAACGCAGCCTGCTTGGACCGATCTCGGGCACCAACTTCGCGGACTGGCCGATCACCTACGAGGAACTCGAACCGTATTACACGAAGGTCGACTGGGAGATTGGTGTATCCGGCGCGCCCGGGCCTTTCGATGCGCCGCGCTCAAAACCGTTTCCGATGCCGCCGATGCCGATCAAGTCATCGGGTGTGCTGCTCGAACGCGGCGCTGCAAAACTCGGACTGCACGCACAACCTGAACCGCACGCGATACTTTCGCAACCGCACAATGGCCGCGCCGCTTGTACCAGCTGTGGCTATTGCATGTGGTTCGGGTGCGAGGTCGGCGCCAAGTCGTCAACGCTGGCTGCAATGATTCCGCTCGCAGAAGCGAGCGGCAACTGCGAAATTCGGCCCCTTTCTGTCGTCATTCGCATCGACACAGACGAACAGGACCGTGCTAATCAGGTCGTGTATCTGGACGCGGAAGGCAATGAGCAGGCGCAAAAGGCCAAGGCCGTCGTGCTTTCGGCGAACGGTGCTGAATCGGCACGCCTGTTGCTGATGTCAGCGAGCGCGCAACATCCCGATGGGCTGGCCAATTCGAGCGGCTTTGTCGGCCGCAATCTGATGCATAACGCGCACTCACTGGTGAACAGCGTTTTTGAGCATCCTCTGAATGACTACAAGGGCGTGCAGGTCTCTCGCATCATTCATGACTTCTACGACAGCGACGAGACCCGTGGCTTCTATGGCGGAGGCGGTATCGACGCCAGGCCGTTGTGGTCGACGACACCGATACTCCACGCGCTTGAGGGCCGGGATCCCGGTGTTCCGCGCTGGGGCAAGGCATTCAAGGATACGATGGCGCATGATTTCATGCGCCAGATGTCCATTGTTGCAAGCACGACATCGCTTGCGCTCGACAGTAACAACATCACGCTAGATCCGGAGAGCAAAGATGCATGGGGGCGCCCGGCGATTCGCGAAACATACAGGGATCATCCGGATGACCTGGCGATTGCGGCGTTCCTCGAGGACCGCTGTGCCGAACTGGCCGACGCCGCAGGAGCAACCAAAGCCTGGCGGTTCGGTATTCACCCAACGACCGGTGGCGAACATCTGCTTGGCACTTGTCGCATGGGCGATGACCCGAAAACATCCGTCGTTGACAACAAGCATCGCAGCCACGATGTGCCGAACCTGTTTATTTGCGACGGCAGCAGCATGGTGACGTCCGGCCGCGGCCAGCCGACGATGACGATAATGGCGCTCGCGTTCCGCGCGGCCGATCACATCAAAGCCGCGGCCAGTGCCGGAAATATCTGAGGGAGACAACAATGAAAAATCTTGTAACGGGTCTTGTTGCACTAATGGTCATGGGTTGCGAAGTTACACTCGATACCGAAGTCGAGTGGCTTAATGCGCCCGGTACCGAAGACATGGATATGCCGTTTTCCTCGGCCGTGCGTGTCGACAATCTACTGTTCGTCTCTGGCGAGATCGGTTACGACCGCGAGGCTGGTGCGCTTGTCGAGGGCGGCATTCAGCCCGAAACACGGAAAACCCTCGAGAACATCTCGCAAACGCTTGAGACCTTTGGTTCGTCAATGGACAAAGTCGTGAAATGCACGGTCTTTCTGGCAGACATATCCGAGTGGGCAGCGATGAACGAGGTCTACACGACGTTTTTCCCGAACAAGCCGGCGCGCAGCGCGCTTGGCGTGAGCGGCCTGGCGCTAAACGCGCGCACTGAAATCGAGTGTATTGCGGTGATGGACTAGCCGTTTGGTCGCACGCTGGCTGCATGCCCCAGGCGCCGGCGGCCTGCTACGGGTGTTCCAGCAACTCGTCCCGGCGAGTTGCTAACGAACGTAGTCGCCTCTCACTGAGAACGTCGCCGAGCCGTTCTTCAAGTACCTCGTCAGAAAGTGACGATAATGCGTCTTTCCACCCCTGGCCAACCAGGAAAGGCACCGACTCCAGGTGTTGCGGTGTGCCGCGCTTTGCGACAAACGCTCTGTCGTGCCCAATCAGCATCAATTGCCACATATCCAGGTTGTAGAGCACGTTTTTTCCGCTCCGGCCCATGTTATAGGTCAGGGCGTCGTAGACGAACATCGCATTCCACTGCTCATCGAGGGGGCACCACGCAGAACCGCCCCTGCCTTCACGCGAACGTTCGAGTTCGTCAATCCAGTTTTTCGGACGAAACTGCAAAGACCCGTCAGCACCACCGATCTCGCGCCTGACCGCGACCGGCACCATCTCGAGCCCCAGCAGCAGATCGAGACGATAGGCGGCGACCTCTGGATAAAACCCGCGGCCAGCTCGTTTTTGAGAAAAGGCTTCAAGGGTCCGCTCGCCGTCGGTCAAGGTCACGAATTTCCGGCCCAACGCGTCTTCACTCGTTGCCACGATGTCGCCATGCGCCAGCAATTGCTCGATTTCCTCATTGGACAGACTTCCGCCCGGCCGTGCACCCACCGCACGTGGGTGTGGCAGCGGCAAAACCGGCTCGCTGTCATTCTCGGTGATTACCGCAAGCTGGCCCCGATCGATAATCAGGACACTTGCCTTGCCGCCGTAATAGTCATTGAGCATACCGGTGTCGATCTCGATGACACGGCCATCGAGACGTTCGAGCACGCGACGACCCGGAGTCGGCGTGTGACCGACTACGACGCGCGTCGCATCGATAGCCTGCAGCGTGGCAGCAATCTTGTCCGCTTCGACCAGCTCGCTGCATACCACGTTGCCGCGATACCAGAGCGGCCCGTCAAGTGCATGTAAATTCGAATCGTTGAGTTTCTGCACGGCCTTGATCGCCTGCAGGACGTCAACTTGCGTATCAAGGGGCGGAATGAACGCCTGCAATAGCGCGGGATGATTGTGAAAGCTGTCGGTTGGCAACAGGGCACCCGCTTCGAACAAGACCTCTAGCTGACGCACATACTCGACCATTTCACTGCGCAATCTCCCATTGACACCGTCGAGCCCTATTTCACCAATCATTGGAGAGAGGCCGCCATGCACGAATGCCGTGCCATTGATAACGACGACGACCGGCTTCGACAACAACCATTCGCCATACTTGCCATTGCTTGAAAACGCACGACGATGGGCAAAAAAGCCGGCTGGGTATTTCTGGTTAAACAGAATGCGCAGGCCCTCGGGACTATCGTCGCCGGACGCCCGGTTTTGCGTGTAGGCAGAAAACCAGTGCTCGCGATCTGCAGCAAGCTCCTCCTCCGCGAACGCCGCATACTCTGCGCTTGACACGTATCGCAGATCGCCAACGAGATTCATCGCCTCATGGTTGCCAATCAGAACATGTACCTTGCCACCAGCTTCGGCCGCCTCACCCTCCAGACGCATTAAGAGGTCCATTGCATCGCGCGAACTGGGTCCGCGATCGAGAGTGTCCCCGACGATAACCAGATGGGCCTTCCCTCCAGACCAGGCCAATGCCTCGTCGACCACTTCGGCGTTCTGCAGCGCCCGCACCATGGGGCCGAACGCGCCGTGAATGTCGGTGATAGCAACCACACGCTCGATATCATCGAACTGCCACTGACCGGCCCTCGCCGGCATCGCGAATACAACGACAGCGACGACCGCCAGCGTCAATTGTCGAACTTGCTTATGCAATATTGTTCATTCCCTACTAGAATTAGTGCGTCTTGCAGAATGTACCGGTATTTCGGGGTAGTGATGTCATTTCGTTATTGGACTGCGACCATTGTTGCGTTGTTCCCTATGGCTTTGGCGGCCAATGCACAGGATATCAAGGATCATGATCCCTTGTTCGGCAGCCATGACACGCTTGAAGTGGAACTCGAGGCACCGTTTGCCATGCTCTCCAAGGACAGGCCGGACGAAGAAGAGACCGCAGGGAAGTTCCGTTTCACAGCAGAAGACGGCAGTCCCGTTGAGTTCGACGTCGCCGTCCGCACGCGTGGACGCTGGCGCCGCAACCCTGACATCTGCACCTTTCCACCGTTACGTCTTAACTTCAAGAAGTCGCAGACCAAGGACACCTTGTTCCACAAACAAGACAAGCTCAAACTGGTCACGCACTGCCGCAACAAGGCGCAGCGGTACGAGCAATCCGTTGTCAGCGAATATCTGGCTTACCGCATCCTTAATCTGCTGACCGACAGGAGTTTTCAGGTACGACTCTTGAAAATCAGATACGTGTATACGGACGCCACACGGGATGCCGAAAGTTATGCCATCCTGATCGAGCACAAGGACAGACTCGGCAAGCGTATCGGGGGAAAACCGTTAGCCATCGAAAAGGCCCGCATTGAGGAATTGCGCCCGGCGGACCTGAATCTCGCATCGGTGTTTCAGTACTTGATTGGCAATACCGATTTTTCGCCGATTGCCACAGCTCCTGACGAGGACTGTTGCCACAATCAGGCGCTGTTCGCGAGCAAGGATGGTCTGCACTACACGATTCCTTTCGACTTTGACCAGACCGGACTGGTCAATGCACCGCATTCGGAGCCAAACCCTCGTTTCAGCTTGCGCACAGTAAGCGAGCGACTCTATCGTGGGCGCTGTGTCAACAACGACCAGTTGGCGGCGACGATGCAGCTGTTTCAGGCCCATCAAAGTGACATCGAGTCGCTGGTCGATGAGCAGCAGGAACTGTCATCGACTACCCGCCGTTATATCTTGCGCTTCATCGAGGAATTCTACGACACGATCAATAACCCGAAACGGGCCGATCGGGAAATCGCTACAAGGTGTATTTAGGCGCCTCTTGAATTCGGCCTGACTGGATCCAGTCTGCAACGATCTTCGCCACGCGTGGATGAATGTAATAACCCACCGAACTGTGTGGATTGGACTTGCCGTATCGAACGGCGAGATTGTAGATTTGATAGTCATGTACGGCGCTGACCAGGCGTCGATCCATCATCTTCCTGAAGTCATCCGCCAGCGTATTGTCATGACAGCAATAGTCGTCCTCGGCAGCAACGTTGTGCCAGGAGATCACGTTCGTCGGGAAGCGCGCCGCCAATTTTTCTTTCGCCCCGAATAACCGCTTTCGAATATGGTTGTCACCAAGCGGCGCGCCCAGTGTCAGCCAGGCATCGACTTTCGAATTCTCGTAGCGCTGCCTGTACTGCGGGTCGTGGGATAACTCCCACAGTACATCGTAGCCCGCCACACAACCCAGGCCATGTGTAATCAGCATGACATTGCCGCCGCGATCCAACATCTCACAGAGCTTGTCGCGCACGCGCTGTCGCACCTTGTCCGCATAATCGGACTGGCCGGCCAGATACTCCGCACAATCCTTGGAGACGCTTGAGATCAACGGCATCGTCAGGCCGATTGCGCCGAGTAGCGGCGCTGCGATATCGGCGACGAACTCGCGCAGCGCGGACTTGCCAGGAAGGCTGTCATATTGCCGGATGCCGAAACGCTTGCGAGCCGCAATGCTGCGCAGACTATTCAGGGCGTTGTTGCGATCACCCAGGTCGAGCGACTCATCATAACGCTGGCCACGCGACTCGAGCAGCGTGTTCGTGAGGTCGCCGTAATAAGCAATGTCCTTATAGACGTCATCAAGCGCCTCAACGTGAGCCGGGTAATCACGCTCGACACCGGCTCTCAGCGCGGCCATCGAGATATCCATCAACGGTTGCTCAGCCGGTTTGAAGTCCCGGCCGTGAACCAACAGGATGCTGCGGTTACTAATCGTAGTCATCCTCGCCGGCATCTCTTCTGGTCAACATCGTCAGAAAAGGTCCTGCCAGCGTCTTGCCGTACTCGAGCTTCCAGATGACCAGCGTCGCGAGGACGAACGCGCAGGAGATCACCGTTGCTACCCCAAGCGCGCCGATGCCGGACCCGAGTCCGATGCCGATCCCGGCGAATATGTACATCGCGTCCGAAGGCTGGCTTAGCGAAAATCGAAACCGGACTGCAGCGACAATTCCTGCCAGGCTGAAAGCAAGCGCCAGACTATTGAGAACGATCATCGCAATGCCCGTCACAACCACTGGCAAAATTACTATGGTCTGCAGAAAAGACTGATCGATCTTCCTGGCACGGCTGGTGATGAAATAGACCCACGAGACAGGCACGGTCAAGATGATCGCACCGACGCTGGCCATGGCGAGTTGCAATGGGCCGTGCGGCGACAACACCGTCTCATCGACACTCGAATAAATGGGCTCAAACGAATCGACATTCGACGCGGCAAGGTAGCCTATTCCACCTATCGGAAAGTACTCATTAAGCACAGGGAACCGCGACAGCAGATACGTTATCAGACCAATCCAGAAGCCGTAATACACAACGATCAAAGTCAGGGGTATCAGCAGCCCGCCCGATTTTCGCATTACACCTCTCCGCTCCTCGATGCGACAAGATACCGTCCGGTTTTCGTTACAGCAAATCACAAGCGTAGCCTGCTCGTCAGTGGTAGGCTATGCGCCGTTTTTAGCCTCGTTTGGAGCATCATGAATCAACCCGTTCACCTTCTGGGCATCAGTAACGCGATCGTCGATGTGCTCGCCCATATCGAAGTCGATTTTCTCGTCAAAATCCGCGCAGTTCCGGGTTCAATGACGTTGATTGACAAGCAACGCGCGCGCGAAATTTACTCGATGATGGGCCCTGCGATGGAAATGTCGGGCGGATCCGTTGCCAACACGATTGCCGGTTTCGCGAATCTTGGTGGGTCGGCAGCGTATATCGGTCGCGTCAAGGCAGACCAGCTCGGCGCGATATTCAATCACGACATGCGCTCGCTCGGCGTCGACATTCGACTCAAGCCAGGACCTGATGGAGCGCCTACCGCTCGCAGCCACATCCTGATCAGTCCGGATGGACAACGCACGATGCAAACCTACCTGGGTGCTTGTCTTGAATTGAGTGTTGATGACATCACGGCCGAATCCGTTGGCGCGCCCAAGGCAGTCCTGATCGAGGGCTACGTCTGGGACCTGCCCGAAGGCCCGGCGTTGACACAGAAGGCTGTCGATATCGCCGCGACAAACGGCACGACGGTTGTGCTATCGCTGTCGGATTCTTTCTGTGTCGAGCGACACCGCGATTCATTTGAACATGCGATTCGAAACGGCGTGGACATTGTCGTCGCCGATGAAGATGAGGTGAACGCGCTCCTGCAAACAGAATCGTTTGCGGACACGCTGAAATCGCTGCACGACTACGACAATCTGTTTGCGATCACTCGCTCGGAGAAAGGCTCGGTAATCGTGCACGGTGACGAAAGGTTTGTTCAGGAGGCGACGGCTGTCGACGAAGTCATCGATACGACCGGCGCGGGCGACGCTTACACGGCCGGGTTCCTGTATGGCTGGGTCAACGATTATCCGCTGGCCGAGTGCGCGAAGATTGGCACGTTTTGCGGCACCACCGTCATCCAGCAGGTCGGCGCACGAATCGAGCCAGGGCTGCTCGACGACTATCCGTTCGAGTAACTCACCCTTGCTGCGCCAGGTAGTTATGGCGATCCCGAATCTCTTCTACCCAGGGTTGCTCTTGCCTTCCTGACTTCTGCTTCGTGCAATAGACAATGTACTGCTGAAAGGTCCGGAAAATATCGTTGTTAGCTGCGCTCGGGTCGTCGACAACCCGATGACAGTCGCCGCTCACGAGGATCTTGCGGCCCATCTGATCCGTTTCGACGTTTTCCCAGATCGGCTTCCTCTGCGGGGCTCTCGATGGCGCGAACTTCACGGCGGCCCGTCTGCGCTTTGCGTCGAACGCCGGGTTGACCGAAGCACGATTCAGCTGCTCGGCAACGGTCGCTCTGACGACGTCATCGATCTGCGCATGCCAGTCTCCTTGCGCCACAGGCTCTTGCTCAACCTGTGGATTCTCGACAACGGCTTCCAGCGGTCTCAGGAGTTCTTCAGGCGGCTCGAGCGGGAGGACCGCTTCGGGCTCGTTCTCCGCGGGCTCAGGGACCGTTTCAGGTTCCGCTGTAAACAGCTGAACCTCGAGTTCCAGGACCTCTTCAACATCGACATCGAAGCGCGTGAGAATGACAACCGCCCCGATCAGCAGCGCCGCCAGCGCGATACACGCCGTCAGCCTGGGCCGCGCTTTTCGCTGCCAGGCGGTAGGCTCAGATGGATCGATGTCGGCGATATTCATACTCTAATATTCAGATGCGCCAGCGGCCGGATTCGTCTGCATCGATACTATTGCCTTTCTCCGACCGGTATCATGAGCCATAGACTTCACAATATGAAGTTAAGTCCCTTTCTGCCCATGTGTAGTGCTTGACACAGAGCCATTCAAGGCCTGATACTTCGTGAAATAAAGTTAATTAGACCGTGAATCTTCACTTCGACGAAATGATCAGCGCCCCCTGTCGCCTCGGCATCCTGGCCACGCTCGTGCCGGGCC
>Ga0224508_10000100_pt1 | contig 93917 bp, 93 predicted proteins | sample SF_Jan12_sed_USG_4_FD_170157 | JGI IMG/M metagenome (GOLD analysis project Ga0224508, IMG submission 170157) | Sediment microbial communities from San Francisco Bay, California, United States - SF_Jan12_sed_USGS_21 | ecosystem: Environmental > Aquatic > Marine > Sediment | place: USA... | reverse complement strand
TCGTCAGCCGCTGGCCGCGCAGCTTGAGCACGGTCTCGAACATCTGGCCGATCAGCTGCATCGCCACGTCCTTGAAGGCAAGCGTGGGCCCGTGATGCAATTCCTGGACCCACTCGTTGGGTCCAATCTGGTTCAGCGGGCAGCGCGCGGGATGATCGAAGCTGGAATAGGCGCGCTCGATGATCGCGCGAAACTCATCCTCCTCGAAGCAATCGCCGATGAAGGTATACATGACGCGGAAGGCGGTTTCCTCGTAGGACAAACCCGCCATCTCGGCGATTTCCGGCGTGGCGATCTGCGGGAAAGCCTCGGGCAGATAGAGGCCACCGTCGCGCGCCAGGCCGCTCAGCATCGCGTCCTCGAAGGACAAGACGGGCGCCTGGCCCCTGGTACTCACATACCTCATCGCCGTCTGGATTTCCCTTGTGCGTCAGCGCTCATACCGCAGCAGCGCGCGGGGAACAATGTCCACGAAAGAAAGGGCAAAATCATGTCGTGGGCGACAGGGCTTCAGGCACCTTTGCGCCACTCGCGCCGCACTAAAAGAACACTCATCACCGCCCAAATCAGCGCCAGCGAAAACCAGATGATTGCATATTGGAAATGGTTATTCGGGAGATTGATGCCAAGACGCCTAGGGCGCGGCCAGTCGCCCGCCCCGTGGCTCTCGGCGATGATCATCAGGGGTTCTGTGTCCAGCTCCGCCGCCATGGCCTCGAGATCGCGGGCGAACCAGAGATTGTCGGCGCGGTCGGGTTGGGGGGTGAAGCCATCGGTTTCATTGGGCCAGTAGAGCGCCCCGATCACCCTTATCTCGCCGCCAGGAAGATCGCCGCGATCCTTGCGCTCTTGCCGGATATAGCCAAGGTCGACGAGAATGCGGCGGCCGCTGACCTGGGAGAAGGGCGCGATCACCCGGAAGCCCGGGCCGAACGGTTTGACCGAGGTCAGCACATGCAGCGTCGGCACGCCCGCCCACCCAGTCACCTGAACCCGAAGATAGGAGTCCCGCCCGGGGTCTGGAGAATCAGGCAGCCCCACCGGGTCCGCCGCAAACCGCTCTTCGAGTTGCGCGATCAGGCCCTCTTTCCAGGCAAGCCGCTGAACCTGCCAAATGCCCAACCCGACCAGCACCGCGATGCCCGCAACCCCGAAGAGGATGGCGGCGGTAGGGCCGAGCCGCATTGAGATGCTCTTCAAAGCGAACCGCCGCCCCGGAAGGCGGCGGTCGATTTCACCAAAGGGACGTTACTCAACCGCCCCATATGTAGATGCCGGCGAATAGGAACAACCAGACCACGTCGACGAAGTGCCAGTACCAGGCCGCGGCCTCGAACCCGATATGCTGCTGCGGCGTGAAATGCCCCCTCGAGGAGCGCAACAGGCAGACCGCCAGGAAGATCGTGCCAACCAGCACGTGGAATCCGTGGAAGCCCGTGGCCATGAAGAACGAGGCGCCATAAATGTTACCCGAGAACGGGAATTCCGCGTGGCTGTATTCATAGGCCTGGAAAATCGTGAACGTGGCTCCCAACCCTACCGTCAAGATCAGTCCCCAGAGCAGCGATGACCGTTTGCCCTCGATCAGGGCGTGGTGCGCCCAGGTCACCGTGCAGCCCGAGAGCAGCAGGATGAGGGTATTGATCAGGGGCAGGTCCCAAGCATCGAAAGTGACAATCCCTTCGGGCGGCCAAACACCATCAGCAGCATCCGCGGTGATCATCGTCAGCGTGCTGATATCCGGAATGGGCGGAAAGATCGCGTGCTTGAAGAAGGTCCAGAACCAAGCCGAGAAGAACATGACCTCGGACATGATGAACAGGATGAAACCCATCCTCAGCCCGATCCGCACCACCGGCGTATGGTCCCCCACATGCGCCTCGGCGATCACGTCGGACCACCAGGCATACATGGTGTAGAGCACCATGATCAGGCCGATCACCGCGATCCACGGCGTCACATCGTGGAACATCAGCACTGAGCCAACTAGCATGGTAAAGGCTGCCACCGCACCCAGGAACGGCCATAGGCTGGGGTCGATGATGTGATAGTCGTGTCTTTTCTCGTGGGCCATCAGGTCCTCCGTCCCCCCGGCGCCGTCACTGAACGGCAGCGGTCGCGTTTTCTTGTCTCAGCTCGGCCTGGCTGTCCAGTTCGGTCTCGTAGAAAGTGTAGGAAAGCGTGATTGTGGTCAGTCCCCGGGTCTCGGCATCCTCGACCATCTCCGGGTCTACGTAGAAGGTGACCGGCATCATCACGGTCTCGCCCGGCTGCAGAACCTGCTCGGTGAAGCAGAAGCAATCGATCTTGGCGAAGTAACCCCCGACCGAGAATGGCGACACGTTGAAGCTTGCCGTGCCAGCCACCGGCCGGTCGGTCGGGTTGTGTGCCTCGTAGAAGGCGAGCGCGGTCTCGCCGATCCGGACATCCATTGTCGGCTGAGCTGGACGAAACTCCCACGGCATCCCACGGCTCAGCGAGGCGTCGAAGCGCACCGTCACGGTCTGGTCCAGCACCCGATCGGAGCCCTCGGCCGCGACCTGAATGGTGCCCCCATACCCCGTAACCCGGCAAAACAAATCGTAGAGCGGCACTGAAGCCCATCCGAGCGCGGCCATCCCCAGGCCTACGGCAACCAGCGGGATCGCCTTCCGGCGCAGGTCAGGACGCTTACGATGGTCAGTCATCCCGCCTCCTCAGCCCCATGGGTTGCCTACATTCGCCATCTTGACGATGGTCACCCAGTAAAGCAGCGCCACGAAGGCGGCCAGCGCCAGAAAGACGCCGATATTCCGGCTGCGCCGGCGCCCGTGAAGCTCGTGATCTTTGCGCATGCCCATCTTTATCTCAGAACCACACCGGCCATGACGGCCCGAACGCAATCTTCAGCGCTGCATCGACAACGAAGGCCGAGAAAAGCGCGAAGAGATAGACGATCGAGACGCCGAAGAGCTTTTTCTCTGCCCGGTATCGGTCGGCCGTTGCCATCGCGGCGTCGCGCCCGGCAACCCGAAGCGCACCGCTCAAGAAGGCGGCATTGGCGATCAGCGACACCGCCAGATAGACCGGACCACCCGCTTCGGTAAAAGCGGGCGCAATCGAAAGCGGCACCAGCAATGCGGCATAAGCCAGGATTTGCCGCCTGGTCGACGTCTCGCCCGCAACTACCGGCATCATCGGAACTCCGACATCCGCATAATCGTCGTTCCGGAATAGCGCCAGAGACCAGAAATGAGGGGGCGTCCAGATGAAGATGACCAGGAACATCAGGATCGCCGCGCTGCCTATCTCGCCGGTCGCAGCGACCCATGCGATCATCGGCGGGAACGCCCCCGCCGCGCCACCGATGACGATGTTTAGCGGCGTCGACCGCTTAAGCCACATCGTGTAGATCACCGCATAGAAAAAGATGGTGAACGCCAACAGAGCGGCGGCCATCGGATTGGCGAAGACCGAGAGCATCAAGACCGAAATCAGCGACAGGCCAAGCCCGAGGCCGAGCGCTTCGCCCGGCGCGATCAGGCCGCTGGGGATCGGGCGTTCCCGGGTGCGCGACATGACCGCGTCGATATCCGCGTCATACCACATATTCAGCGCGCCCGAGGCCCCTGCCCCAACCGCGATGCAAAGCAGGCTGGCCAAGGCCACGACCGGATGGACCGACACCGGAGCCGCCACCATCGCCGCCATCGCGGTGAAAATCACCAGCGACATGACCCGCGGTTTCAGTAGCGCCACATAGTCCTGGAACTCAGGCTCGGCGCCTCTGACCAGGCTGGATGTCGAGATATCGGTCACGATCGCGGCTCGGCCCTATTCGGTCGATGCCAATTTCGACTGCCCGCCGTCGTTGGCTGCGGTCTGTTGGGCGACCCAGGCGTCGTAATCCGCTTGGCTCACGACATCGACGACGATTGGCATGTAAGAGTGGTCCTTGCCGCAAAGCTCGGAACACTGGCCGAAATACCGGCCCACTTCCTCGGCCTTGAACCAGGTCTCGTTGATCCGGCCAGGAACCGCGTCGATCTTCGAACCGAACGACGGAATGGCCCAGGCATGGATCACATCCGACCCGGTCACCAGCACATGAACGACCGCGTTGACCGGCACGACCACCTGAGTGTCGGTGGCGAGCAGGTATTCGTCGGGCTGATAGCCAGCATCCGCGAGTTCGTCCTTCTGCAGCATCACCGCGTCGAAGCTGATCCCTGAATCCGGGTATTCGTAGCTCCAATACCACTGGCTGCCGGTCGCCTTAATCGTCAGATCAGGCTCGGGCACGTCGAGCTGAAGGAACAGCAGTCGCAGCGACGGGATCGCGATCACGACCAGGATCACGACCGGAATCGCGGTCCAGGCGATCTCGAGTCCCACATTGTGGGTAAAGCTCGCCGGGTTCGGATTGGCCTTCCGGTTATACCGCACGATCACGATCAGCAGCAGCGCCATGACGAAAAGCGAGATCACCGTGATGATCACCAGCAGGAAATTGTCCAGCCACTGAATGTCGCGGGCGACCTCGGTGACGCCTCGCTGGAAGCCGGTACCGTCAGGAATTGGTTTCCCGGCAACCTCCTCGGCTGCGCTGGCCAGGTTACCCGAAAGCGCCATCAGTCCAGCCAACGAATAAGCGCAGATGTTCGCGATCCGCATGATTGTCTTCCTGTCCATTTCCCCAGTAGCCGACCGGTCCGCCGCCCATCCCGCAGGGCGCCCTCGCGATTTGCCTTTTCACAGTCTGTCTAACACCATAATGACGGCCTAAGGGCAAGCAAGGTGTTTGCGGCATGACGCCGCTCTTGCGTTCGCGTGAAGGAAAGGATGACGGCGATGGCCGGGGAATTTGATGGGTTTCACCCCTTCGAGACCGACCTGGACCGCGAGCGCGCGCTGGGCATCCTGCGCGAAGCTGTTGCCGGAGGCGAGGACGGTGAGCTTTTTCTCGAGCGGCGGCGTTCCGAGTCGCTCGCCTTCGACGACGGGCGTCTCAGAAACGCCTCCTATGATTCGGGGACCGGGCTTGGCCTCCGTGCCGTCGCGGGCGGTCAGGCCGGCTATGCCCATGCCAGCGAGCTGACAGAAGCGGCCTTGGCGCGCGCCGCCGAGACCGCCCGGCTGGCGGCACGCGATGGGGGCGGCGTGATGGCCCCTCCACCCCCGGGCACCAACAGGCAACTTTATCAACCGGTCGATCCGGTCTCCGAGCATCCGCTTGAGATGAAGATCGATCTCCTAAAGGAAATCGATGCCTATCTGCGCCAGAAGGATCCGCGCGTGGTCCAGGTCTCGGCCTCGCTGACCGGCGGCGTGCAGGAGGTTGAGATCCTGCGTCCTGAGGGCGGGCAGCTCCGCGATCACCGACCACTCAGCCGGTTGAACATCGCGGCGATCGTCGAGAGTGACGGCCGGCGCGAGAGCGGCTCGTCCGGTGCCGGCGGACGCCACGGCTATGACCGGCTGATCACGCGCGAAAATTGGCAGACCATGGCAGATGAGGCCCTGCGCATCGCGCTGGTCAATCTCGAGGCGCAGGACGCGCCAAGCGGTGCGATGGAAGTTGCACTGGGCCCAGGCTGGCCAGGCATTCTCTTGCACGAGGCGATTGGACACGGGCTCGAGGGCGACTTCAACCGCAAAGGCACATCCGCCTTTACCGAGCTGATGGGCAAGCGGATTGCTGCGTCGGGCGTCACAGTTGTCGATGACGGAACGATCCCCGACCGGCGTGGGTCATTGAGCATCGACGACGAGGGGACACCGACGAACCGGACCGTGCTTATCGAGGATGGGATTCTCACGGGCTATATGCAAGACCGTCAGAACGCGCGTCTGATGGGCGTCACGCCGACCGGGAACGGACGGCGTCAATCCTACGCTCATATCCCGATGCCTCGGATGACCAACACGATCATGTTGGGTGGCGAGGCCGCGCCTCAAGACGTGGTCGCCTCGGTCAAGGACGGTGTTTATGCCGTCAACTTCGGCGGTGGTCAGGTGGACATCACCAACGGGAAGTTCGTGTTCTCCTGCACCGAGGCTTACCGGGTGCGGAACGGCAAGATCCTACATCCCGTGAAGGGTGCCACGCTGATCGGCGACGGCCCGTCCGCGCTCAAGCAAATTCGCGCCATCAGCAACGACATGGCCATGGATCCAGGCATTGGCACCTGCGGGAAGAACGGTCAAGGTGTGCCGGTCGGTGTCGGCCAGCCTACGCTGTTGATCGACGGTTTGACGGTCGGCGGGGCTGCCTGAGCCTGCGTCCCGAGTCTCAGTCGCCGTCAAAAGGATCGGTAGGCGATCAGTCGATGATATCGGCTGAATATCCGGCGGTACGCAAGAGGTCCAAGGGCGCGTCCAGGGTAACACCGTGCGTGTTCTGAGTTTGCAGGGTCGTCGGCCCGCCGAAAGGAATGCTGATGCCGACGGAAATCACGTGCTCAGTAACACTCTCCCCGTCACTGGACATGAGGTGGCCGTTGTAGCCGAGATACCCGTAAATCGGCATCGACGTCTGGAAGCCGCGCGTATATTTCAATCCCCAACCGTAAAGATCGATATCGATCGGATCCACTTCGGTGCTTTCGCCGTCACCGTAGAGCGCCTCAATCGAGACCGAGGAATCTGGGGATAGGAAGTGGCGCAACATACCGCGCACGAAATAAGCGTCAGTCAGCGTTTCAGCGTCGCGCTCGGACGATTTAAATCCGCCAATTTGGCCATAGAGTGTGGTGTCGCCAAAGTGATACTGGCCTTCGAGACCGCCTAGGACGCCGATCTCGTCGTCTCCATCATTCAACGCCGCTTGTCCAACACCACCAAATAGACCGATCAAATAGTCACCAGGTTCGCGGTAACTGACATGGACCGCACCTTGAAGCGCACCATCGTAGCTGGCAGTTCCAGCACCGGTTCCGTCCTTCTCGTCACGCAGAAGATTGACCTCGCCATCAAGGTCAAATTGGACCGAAATGTTCTCATCGATCCCGAAATTAGCTCGAACTCCGCCGTCAACGCGGGGCACTCCGAAACGTAGGTCGTCCTCATCCACATGGTAAGTGTCGAGGATCGCAAAGCTTGCCCCCAGATCAACCACCACTTGAGTCTCCAACTGCTGCGCATTCGCAGCACTCGAGATCGCAACCGCCGAAGCGCATGCACAAAGAACTGGTTTCATTAGACCCACCCCAACTGCTCTCTATTCATATTAAGATACAACGTTATCCCATCGGGAAAAAGAAATAATTCGAAGCGCTAATCGCTGAAAAGAGCGTGACGATCAGCCAGGTTCGAAGAAATCGAAGTGTGGCATTGGCGCGGCGGTTCCCGCTGTCTTTCATATCAACCGGCGGTTGATCAACCGGTGACGGAACGGCGTGATCTATTCCCTGTGCCCAGTCATGGCGAGGTGGACGAGAAAGGCGCCGCAATCGTGCACAAAAGCGCTGCCGTTCCCAAGATCGACATCCACCAAGCCTCCATAATTCATATTTGTTTCAATCAGATAGATCGTGCCTTCATGTGTTCCAATATCCAGCGAGAGGTTGTCGAGCCCGGCCTTCCCGGCGACCTGCTGCGCGAACTCTGCCTCGGCCTCCGTCAAGTCGGCGGGTAGGATCCGACCGCCGCTTTTGATATTGCTCTTCCAACCTCCGGCGGGTGGAACACGCAGATAGTGACCGATGATCTTGTATCCGCCATTGGCCTTGCGCTGGAGCAGAATCCGTTTGTCACCGACCGTGAACCCGGACAAATAGGGTTGCACAATTACCTCACCCAGGCCCCCGATATCACGCTCCAACAGAGCTTCGCCCAGATCTAAGTCAGACGCGTCAGCGACACGCTCGACCCCGTCGCCCGCGTGATTGAGCGGATCCTTCACGACAATGTCGCCGCCGAATTCCGTGAAAGCATCGGCGAGTTCCACTCGGTTTCGCGCGATACGGGTGGGCGGAATGGCCTCGGGGAAATCGTCGATATAGCTGCGCTTGTCCTCGGACCGCCAAGCCTTGTCCCCCGGCGGTGAAACCGGGATGCCCAGGCGCCCGGCGACAGCGTCAATCGCCTCGAGCGTCTCGCGCCGTTTGGCCGATAGCAGATTGAGGATCAGATCCGGGCGCGGTTCCGGATTGGGGATCGCGACCGCTTTCCGGTCGAGGAAGCTAACCGTGATCCGATCGAAGACCGTCTGCAAATAGCCGATCAGATATGCCCGGTCATCGGGGATCGGCTCGTCCGGCAGCAGTACCCACAGGTTCATCGGTTGTCACTCACGACCGCGTCTGGCGCCGCCGGGCCCGGCCTCTCGCTGGGGCCATTCCGGCCGCGGCCTCCGCCAGCAGCGCGCTCATCGGATGGTCGGGCCTGGCTGCCGCCAGTTCGTCATGCAACTGCTTGGCGGCCCCGACCGGGTCGATCCCCAACTCCAGGCCCATGGCCCAATCGAAGAAAATCGCCCGGCACTCTTCCGGCCCGATACCTTCGATGCGATAAGCCTCATGGATCAGATCGCGCGGATCGCAGGGATGTTTGCCAGTGCCTCTCATGGGCACGAACCTGCAAGGGCGTGGGTGCGCTTGTCCAGACAATCCGTGTCCTCACGCAGGCGCGTTGCGGCTTGCTCTAGATCAAGGCGACCCGGTTTGGCGCGCCCTATCAATGCCAGACATGAACCCCGGATTGGAGGCCAGACATGCTGTCCATCCCGCTTTCGACACTTGGCTGGATCATCGTGAAGGCGCGCGAGTTCGACGTCAAAGACGTGGACACGGACGACGAGCATGAGGATACCGAGAACCCGCTCGGTGTGCTCGAGGATCGTGCCGACGACCCGACCGAGGAAGAGCTGACAAGCTGGATCAACGACATGACCAACCGGCAACAGGCCGAGCTGGTCGCCCTGTTCTGGCTGGGCCGCGATGACGGCGACACGGCGGATTTTGCCGAACTCGTGGAGCAGGCACTCAGAGAGCAATCCAAGGGCACGGCACGCTACCTGCTGGGGTCGCCGCTGCTGGGGGATTACCTGGAAGAAGGCCTGGAACGCATGGGGATCGACACATCCGAGGTTGAAAGCGCCCTCGGCTAGTCCGGCACCGCGCAGGCGGCGAGCGCGCCGGCGAGCCCTTGCCTCAGCGCGATCACATCCGCGCCGATCGCTACAAGGTCCGCGCCCTCGGACAGCAAGCGCACTGCGTCGGCGCCAGGCCAGGGAAATGCTGCGGCCAGCTTGCCCGCTTGATGGGCCGCATCGGCCACCAAACGATAGGCCTGCAATATCGCCTCACTGTCGCCGATTGGATCGAGACCCTGATCGGTCGCAAAATCGTAGGGACCGAAGAACAGGATATCGGTCCCCTCCAGCGCGGCGATATCCGGAGCCGCGGCCAGGCCCCTGCCGGTCTCGATCATCAGCGCCAGCAGGCCGGTGCTATTCCAGCGCGGCCCATAGCCCGGATCGGCGCCGAACCCCCCTGCCCTGGTGACGATCGTCGCCGTGCCGCGCCTGCCAAGCGGCGGCAGATAGAAGGCGTCGATCGCGGTCTGAGCTTCCGCAACGCTTTCCACGTAAGGCACGATCACCCCCGCCGCCCCGCCATCGAGCGCGTGTTTGATTGGCCCAGGGGTCGCATCGCCGACTCGAACGATTCCGGGTGTGCCCGAAAGCTCCAGTGCGCGGAGCATCTGGACAATGGTCTCCGGCCCGATCTGCCCGTGCTCCGCATCGACGACGCAAAGCTCGGCCCCGGCTTGACCGGCGATCTCGGCGGTCATCGCCGAGGGGATGTCGAGCCAGATGCAACGTGCCGTCTCGCGGCCGATCAGCGCTTTCAGCTTTTCCTTCGGAGAGGTCACGCAGACAACAGCGCCATCACTTCGTCCGACATGTCGAAATTAGCGGTCACGGTCTGAACGTCGTCATCGTCGTCCAGCGCCGCAAGCAATTTCATCAGCGTCGCGCCGGAATTCTCGTCCACCTCGGTCAGCGTCTGCGGCTTCCAGACCAGCTTGGTGGATTCTGCCTCGCCAAGCGCCGCTTCCAGCGAGCTGGAAACTTCGTTCAGATCCCCGGCCTCGCACCAGATGGTGTGGCCATCGTCACCCGACTCCACGTCCTCCGCCCCGGCCTCGATCGCTGCTTCGAAGATCATGTCCGCGTCCCCCGCCTCGGGCGGATAGACCACCTGGCCCTTGCGGTCGAACATGAACGAGACCGCTCCGGTCTCGGCCAGGTTGCCGCCAAATTTCGAGAACAGGGACCGCACGGTCGAGGCGGTGCGGTTGCGGTTATCGCTCAGCGCCTCGACGATCACCGCGACGCCGTTCGGGCCATAGCCCTCGTAGCGGATCTCCTCGTAGTTCTCGGCATCCCCGCCCTGGGATTTCTTGATCGCGCGGTCGATCACGTCCTTGGGGACCGAGTTCGACTTCGCCTCTTTTACCGCCAGGCGCAGTCGCGGATTCTTGTCAGGGTCCGGATCGCCCATCTTGGCGGCGACTGTGACCTCCTTCGCAAGCTTCGAGAACAGCTTCGAGCGCGCCGCGTCCTGACGCCCCTTGCGGTGTTGGATATTGGCCCATTTGGAATGGCCGGCCATGGCACGCTCTCCGTCGGTTCGTCTCCGGCGGTCTTATAGGAGAGCGGTCAGCCGCGTTTCAATAGTCGAGCCAGACCAGGATGTAGGAACCAACAAAAATAACGATCCCCGAGACTGCGGCATCATGGGCGAAGACCCAGCGTCGCAACGCGCGGTGGCGGCGGACCGTGTCGGGCCCCAGCTTGCGACGCGATGATAGCACCCGCACCGGGGAAAGTTCGCTCGCGGCGGTCTGGTAAAGCGCCGGATCAACATCCCGAAGCGTCGCGATCGCCCGCTGCCGGGCCACCAGAGAGATGCCCAGCAGGGTCAATACAACCACAGCGTATATCAAAAACAAATCATACATTTTCTGGTTGTTTCCATGCCGTTAGAACCTTTGTGAGTGTAGTATGAATGATGGAATTGCGCAAGTTTCGCTGCTTGGGCAAGGATTGACCGGCGCGGGCACATCAGCCAGCCTTGGCGGCTGCTCGCGCGCCACCTCCGGAGTTACCCTTGCCCAGCGTCTACGACCTGAAGCCGGCTTTTCAGGATTTGCTGCGCCCGCTCGCCAATCGGCTGGCCGGGGCTGGAGTGACCGCGAACCAGGTTACGGCGGTGGGGCTGGCAGTTAGCGCTGCCGCTGGGGCACTGCTGACGCTTACCGGCGCGGCAAAATCGGCACTTTGGCTGGTGCCAGTCGTCCTCTTCCTGCGCATGGGGCTGAATGCGATCGATGGAATGCTGGCACGCGAGCATGGACAAGCCAGTCCGCTTGGCGCGCTCTTCAACGAATTGGCCGACATGGCATCGGACGCGGCGCTCTATCTTCCCTTCGCCCTGATCCTCTGGCCCGGCTGGATCGTCGCCGTGATCGTCCTCGCGATGATCGTGGAAGCCGCGGGGATCTTGGGGCCGATGATCGGCGCGTCACGGCGCTATGATGGGCCGTTCGGGAAATCCGACCGCGCGGTGGTCTTCGGGCTGGTCGCCGTGCTGCTGGCCACCGGGATCGCGAGCCCCGGCCTGATCAACTGGACCCTGCCCATCATGGTGGCGCTCGCGGTTTGGACCATCGTCAACCGTGTGCGCCACGCACTGGTGGAGGCGGCACCATGAGCAACACGCTGGGATTAGCGCCCGAGGTGACCACGACGCTGGGCGCGCTATTCGCGGCGCTGATCGGCGCGACCGTCCTGGTGCGCCTGATCGAGCCCGATCCGCAGGGCGAGCTCCGCCAGCGCGTCTGGTCCTGGTGGATCATGATCGGCATTTTCACGCTCGCTATCGTAATTGACCGCGTTGCCTCGACGATCCTGCTTGGCTTGGTCTCCTACCTGGCGCTCAAGGAGTATCTGTCGTTGATCCCGACACGGCGGATCGACCGGTTCGTCCTGCTATGGGCGTATTTGGCGCTGCCGGTGCAGTTCTACTGGGCCCATACCAGCTATTACGGGATGTTCATCGTCTGGGTGCCGGTTTGGATGTTCCTCTTCCTGCCAGTGCTTATGGCCCTGATGGGCGACACCAAAGGCTATCTGACCGCAATCGGAACCTTGAGCTGGGGGCTGATGATGACCGTCTTCGGCCTCAGCCACACCGCGATGCTGCTGGGGCTCGACCCGGCGCTGTCGTTCTCTGCCGGCGGCGCGGGATTACTGCTGTTCCTGGTCATCGCGACGCAGTTCAACGACGTGGCGCAGTTCACGTGCGGCAAGTTGATGGGCCGCAGGTTGTTTGGGAACCGGGGTATTGTGCCCTCGGTCAGCCCGAAAAAAACCTGGGAAGGTTTCCTGGGCGGCGTGATCGCGACCGCAGTCCTGGCCGCCCTAATGGGCCCCTATCTGACCGACATGGTGCCGCTCTGGTCTGCGCTCGCCGGCACGATGATCGCGGTCGCGGGCTTTTGCGGAGACATTACCATCTCGGCGGTGAAACGCGATCTTGGCGTCAAGGACGCAAGCCACCTGATCCCCGGTCACGGCGGCATTCTCGACCGGGTCGACAGCCTGACCTATGCGGCCCCGGTTTTCTTCCACTTCTACTTCTTTTTCTTCTTCTACGGATTCGCCGGATGAGCAGTGTCCTGCGCTGGCTGTTTTTCGCGCTGATCGTCCGGCCGGTTCTTCTGCTGGGCCTCGGCGTGCACGTTCGCCGTCGCGAACTGCTGCCAATGCAAGGACCGGCGGTGATCGTCGCAAACCACAATTCGAACCTGGATGCGCTTTTGCTGATGGCGCTCTATCCGCTGGCAAAACTGAAGTTTCTGCGGCCAGCCGCGGCAGTCGACTATTTCCTGACCGATCCGGTCCGCCGTTTCGTCGCCCAACGGATCATCCGCATCCTTCCAGTCGAGCGCGGCGGCGCCCGGGCGGGCCGCGACCCCCTCACCGGCTGCTACGACGCGCTCGACCAGGGCGAGATCGTGATCATCTTCCCGGAAGGCTCGCGCGGGGAACCTGAGATGTTGCAGGAATTCAAGAAAGGCATCGCACATCTGGCACGCGCCCGGCCCGGGACACCGTTCACGCCGGTCTTTATGCACGGGCTAGGCAAGGCGATGCCCAAGGGCTCGCTTCTCCTCGTGCCCTTCAACGTGGACGTCTACGTGGGCCAGGCCTATCAATGGGAAGGCACGATCCAAGGTTTCATGGCCCGCACCGAAGCATCGATGGCTGCGCTGGCCGCAGAGGGGGATTTTCCCTCGTGGGAATAATCCTCAGAACGACCAGAAAAGCGGGATCAGCAGCGTCGCCAGGATGCCGACACCCAGGTTCAGGGGAATCCCCAGCCGCATGAAATCGGTGAACCTGTAGCCCCCTGGCGCATAGATCAGCGTATTGGTCTGATACCCGATCGGTGTTGCAAAACTGGCCGAGGCGGCGATCATCACCGCCACCACGAAGGGTCGCGGATCGACCCCCAATTCCTGCGCCAGCGAGATGGCGACGGGCGTCACCACCACCGCAACCGCGTTGTTCGAGACCAATTCCGTCAGGCAAGAGGCCATCAGGAACACGATCCACAGCACCAATTGCGGCGGCAGCGACATCAACCAGGGCGCGAATGCGTCGACGATCAGTTGCACCGCACCGGTATGTTCCAAGGTCAGCCCGATCGCCAGCATGGCGAAGATCAGCGTCAGCAACCGCACCTCGACCAGCTGGAAGGCCTCCTCGGCATCAATGCATCGCGTTAGCAGAACCAGCGCCACGCCGATCACCGCCAGGGTCGCGATCGGTGCCAGCCCCAGGGCGCCCCCCAACACAACCAATCCCAGCACTGCCAGGACGAATGGCGCCCGCGTGCGCCGGTAGGGCCGCTCAGACGGCTGGGTCAGTTCGGCCAACCCCTGCTCCTCGGCCAGGCGATGGATATCGTCAGGGTCCCCTTCCAGCAGAAGCGTGTCGCCGACCTGGATCCGCGCCTCGTCCAGCACCGCACCCACCCGCTCGGTCCGACGATGGACCGCCAAGGGATAGACGCCATAGCGTCGCCGAAGCCGCAAATCGCCCAGGAACCGGCCGACCATCCGGCAACCGGGAGATATCAGGGCCTCGACGGTGGTCGTGGTCTTCTGACCCACCGCGTCGATCTGGCCGGTCATCTTGAGCTCGGTATTCTCGCGCAGCGATAACAGCTCGCCGACCGCGGTGCGGATGACCACATGATCCCCCGCGGCCAGCTTGACCTCGTCCATCTTGCGCCGAAGCGACAGATCCCCCCGGATCACGTCGATCACCGTCATGCCGTCGCGGGTCAGATGCGCGACCTCCAGCACCGGTCGGCCAATCAGGTCCGAGCCATCGGGGATTACGACCTCGGTGAAGAATTTCAGCTTCTTCCTGCCGGTCAAAAAATCAACCATCGCGCGGCGCACGGGCAGCACCCGGCGCGCGACCAGCGAGATGAAGGTCAAGGCCACGGCCAGGATCACCAGCGCGATCGGCGTGATCTCGAAGAGTGAAAACGGCGCCAGGCCATGTGCCCGGGCGACGCCGTCCACCAGCAGGTTTGTCGAGGTGCCGATCAGGGTGCACATGCCCCCCAATATGGCCGTGTAAGAGAGCGGGATCAGCAGCTGCGAGGCTGGCACGTGCAGCATTTTCCCCAGCCGCACCGCAACCGGCATCATCATTACGACGACCGGTGTGTTGTTCATGAAGGCCGACGAGACGGCAGTGAACCCCGCGAACCCCGCCAGGACCCGGCGCGGGTTCTTGTCGACACCGGCGGTCAAGCGCCGGGTGGCGGCATCCAGCGCGCCCGTTCGGATCAGGGCGCCGGTCAGGATGAACATCGCGCCGATTGTGATCGGGGCCGGGTTTGCAAAAACCCTCAGCAGGTCGTCGACCGGCAGAATTCCTAGCGCCAAAAGCAGCGCAGCGCCGCAGATCGCCACCACCTCCGGCGGGTGATCCTCGCGGATGAAGGCGGCGAACATCGCCAGAACCACACCCAGCGTGACGATCGCTGGCCAGGGCGCGGTCCAGGCATCGGCGAGATACGTCATTCGGGTCCCGTCTTCTCCGGGATCATGGTCTCAGTTTTCGACAGCACACGCAACTGGCGTCATCAACCGCCCGGATACCAGGCCGGTTTGCGCTTTTCGAGAAAGCTCTTAAGCCCCTCCCCCGCCTCATCATCGAGACGTTTCAGACCGTGCGGGCGGGCAAGGTCGTCCAATCTCGCGTCCTCAAAATCGAGACCGGAAAGGCTCAGAATTCCCGCCTTGCTGTCTGCCAAGGCTTGCGGAGGGCAATGCAGGAGGGCATCGATCACCGGGGCCGAGGCCTCGTCCAGGCTGCCTTCGCCGCAAACCTCGTCCACCAGCCCAATCTCGAGGGCGCGCCGGGCGTCGAACCGCTCGCAGGTCAGCGCGTAGCGGCGCAGGTGCCCAGGTCCAATCCGGGAAAGAAGCTGCGGCATGATAGGCAAGGCGGTCAGCCCCCAGCGTGCCTCGGTGATCGAGAATATCGCGGCCTCGTCCGCGATCACGATATCGCAGGCGGCGACAATGCCGGTCCCGCCCCCGAAACAACCGCCATGGACGAGCGCTATAACGGGTTTGGGCATCTTGGTCAGGCCGAAGACCGCGTCCGTCGTGCGCCGCGAAACCGCGATGCTGTCCTCCGGCGAGAGGCCGCGCAGCGAGTCGATCCAGGCAAGGTCTGCGCCCGCCTGAAAGTGCCGCCCTTCTCCGCGGATCACCGCGACCCGGACGTCTGGATCCTCGGCAAGCGCTGCGGCGCCCTCGGTCAGCTCGGCGATCATTTGGGCGTTGTAGGCGTTGTTCCGCTCGGACCGGGCCAACCAGATGGTGGCGATCCCGCGAGAGTCGCGCTCAACTTTCGTCACCGAACCTGCCATCCGCCGCCCTCCCAGTTCGTCACGGAAATGAGTGTGGCAAGCCTATGCAGGCACGCGCTCAAAATCCACTTGCCAGAAGCGCGCGGCCCCACGCCAGCGCGGGACCGGACTTCCGCACCTGGCTACGGCGGGCGGCGTCCTTCTGCATTCCGCCAAGTTCGGCGATCCAGACCGGCCGGACTGAGCCCAAACTGCGCAGGTTTTTCGCCTGCTGGAAAACGAGAGGATCACAGCAGACATCCGGTACCATCACCGCCTCTCCGCTGGCATACCAGTATGCAATTTCACTTGCTTAACACCCCGTTATCGGCAAATGTCCGCCGAAGCCCGGATGGTAACAGCCAGCCGAACCGGTAAGAATGAGCGGCAAACGCACACAAGCACCGTCCGGTCAGGGGCATGGGAGGGAACGCATGGGAGCCAGCATCGCGATGCTGATCGGGAAGCGGTGACGAAGCTACTCGAGATCAACAACCTCAAGACGCAATTCTTCACCTCGGCCGGCGTCGTCCAGGCCGTGGACGGCATCACCTATGACGTGGCGCCGGGTGAGACGGTCGCCGTGGTCGGTGAGTCCGGCTGTGGCAAGTCGGTCAGCGCGATGTCGATCTTGCGGCTGATCCCCGATCCGCCGGGCAAGATCGTCGATGGCTCGATCATGTTCGACGGCAAGGACCTGCTGTCGCTCTCGGATGCGGAAATGCGCGAGATCCGCGGCCGTGACATCGGCATGATCTTCCAGGAGCCGATGACTTCGCTGAACCCTGTGCTGACGGTCGAACGCCAGTTGACCGAGACGCTTGAGGAACATCTGGATGTCACCCGCGAGGCGGCCCGCGCCAGAGCGCTGGAACTTCTAAATCTCGTCGGCATTTCCGAACCCGAGCGGCGCTTGAAGCAATACCCCCATCATCTCTCGGGCGGCATGCGCCAGCGCGTCATGATTGCCATGGCGCTGGCCTGCGAACCGAAGCTGATCATCGCTGACGAGCCGACGACGGCACTGGACGTCACGATCCAGGCCCAGATCCTGGAACTGATGAAGGATCTGACCCGCAAGCTGGGCGTGGCGATGATCATCATTACCCACAATCTGGGCGTGGTCGCACGCTATGCGGACCGGGTAAACGTGATGTATGCGGGCCGGATCATCGAGAGTGGTAGTGCCGAGCAAATCTATCACGACCCGAAGCATCCCTATACGCTGGCGCTGCTGCAATCGGTGCCGCGCTTCGATCACACGCGCGGAGAAAAGCTTAAACCTGTCATAGGCCAACCACCTGATCTTACCAAACTGGATGATGGTTGCTCGTTCCGGCCGCGTTGCGCATTCGCGACCGAACAGTGTGCCCAGGCCAAGCCGCCGCTGGAGGCGGTCCAAGAAGGGCACATCTCTGCCTGCTGGGAGAAGAGCAATGTCGGCCTTGAGGAGAGCGCCGCATGAACGAGGCGACATCAATTTCGACGACCGACGCTCCACCGCCTCCGAGAGTCGAGGGAACGGATGCCCTGGTCCGGGTGCGCGACCTCAAGATGCATTTTCCTGTTACCGAGGGCGCGTTCGTCAGCCGCGTCGTGGCCCATGTGAAGGCGGTCGACGGGATCGACTTCGACATTCGCCGGGGCGAAACGCTGGGCTTGGTCGGTGAATCCGGCTGCGGCAAGACCACGACCGGGCGCTGCATCCTGCAATTGGAGAATGCTACCGACGGCGAGATTTGGTTCGATGGCCAAGACCTGAACCGGCTCAATAAGGTCGAAATGCGTCCGCTCCGACAGCGCATTCAGGTAATCTTCCAGGATCCCTATTCCTCGCTCAATCCGCGCATGAAGATCGGTCAGATCATCGCCGAGCCGATGATGGTCCACGGAATCATCGACGAAGCGGATGAGCGCGACGCGCGTGTACGCGAGTTACTTGATCTGTGTGGCCTCAATCCGAAATTCGCCGATCGCTATCCGCATGAGATGTCCGGCGGTCAGCGCCAGCGCGTCGGCATTGCGCGGGCCCTGGCGGTGAATCCTGAATTCATAATCTGCGACGAGGCGGTCTCGGCCCTCGACGTGTCAATTCAGGCCCAGGTGATCAACCTGCTCGAGGATCTGCGCGACGAGTTCGATCTGACCTACCTCTTCATCAGCCACGATCTCAGCGTCGTCCATCACCTCTGCCATCGGGTGGCCGTGATGTATCTGGGCCATATCGTGGAACTCGCCGAAACCGAGGAACTGTTCCGCAATCCGTTGCACCCCTACACGCAGGCGCTGCTCGAGGCGGTGCCGATCCCCGATCCGACGGTCGAGAAGGCCCGGGCGCATCAAATCATCAAGGGCGAGATCCCCAGCCCCATTAATCCACCGCCCGGCTGCGTGTTCCACCCGCGTTGCCCAATGTCGGTTGATGGATGTAGTGTGAACATGCCAGCATTCCGCGAGGCAACACCGGGCCACTGGGTGGCCTGCACAGAGGTCTGAGAGACAGTGATTGAACCCCCGGGCACAAGGGGGACGAAAAGGCAGGACCGAGTGAATTTGTCCTGAAATCAACGGTGAGCAAACCAGGGAGGAACTGATGCGAACCAAGATGTGGAAATTTGCGCTGGGTGCCGTGGCGGCCGCAGCCATGACCACCGGCGCTGTCGCCGAGACGCCAAAAAGCGGCGGCACTCTGAATTTTGTCGTCGGCTCGAAGATCCCGTCCTATGACGGTCATATCGAGACGACATTCGGCATGATCCATCCGATCTCTCCGTTCTACAGCCTGCTGATCCGGGTCAATCCGGACAATCCGTCCGAGAATGACTTCCAATGCGATGTGTGTTCGAGCTGGGATGCCTCAGCAGACGGCCTGACCTACACCTACAAGATCCGCGACGACGTCAAGTTCCATGACGGAACGCCGATGACGGCGCAGGACGTGCTGGCGACCTACAACAAGATCGTCTTCCCGCCGGAAGGCGTCGCCTCGTCGCGCAAGGCCTTCTACAAGATGGTCAAGTCGATGAGCGCGCCGGACGATACGACGTTCGTCATGAACCTCGAATATCCGTCGGGTGCTTACCTTCCCGCCATGGCGTCGCCCTTCAACTACATCTACTCGAAGAAGGACCTCGACGAGCATGGGATGAACTGGCACCAAAAGAACGTCAACGGCTCTGGGCCGTTCAAGTTCGTCCAGCACCAGCCTGGCGCCTTCGTCGAAGGCGTGAAGTATGATGGCTACCACCATGAAGGCCGTCCGTATCTCGACGGTTTCAAGGCGATCTCGGCGCCGAAGATGTCCGCCCGCGTGCAGGCCATCGAGGGCGACCGCGCATCGATCGAGTTCCGCGCCTTCCCGCCGAAGCAGCGTGACGACCTGGTCGCGGCACTTGGTGACAAGATCACCGTGCAGGAAAGCGACTGGAACTGTGTGCTGATGGCTACACCGAACCACGAGCGTCCGCCGTTCGATGATCCGAGAGTTCGCAAGGCACTTACCCTGGCGATCGATCGCTGGGGCGGCTCTGAGTACCTCTCGAAGATCGCGATCGTGAAGACGGTGGGCGGAATTGTGTTCCCCAACCATCCGCTGGCGGCAACTGAAGAAGAATTGGTGCAGATTGCCGGCTACAGCAAGGATTTGGAAGCGAGCCGCGAAGAAGCCCGCCGCTTGCTGAAGGAAGCTGGGGCTGAAGGTCTGAAATTCACCTTCAACAACCGCGGCGTTGATCAGCCCTACCGCGTTGTCGGCACCTGGCTGGTGGATCAGTGGAAGCAGGTCGGCCTTGAAGTGGACCAGCAGGTCAATCCGTCGCCGGTGTTCTACGACATCCTGCGCAAGACCGGCGAGTTCGACGTGTCGATCGACTTCAACTGCCAGTCGGTGATCAATCCGATTGCGGACGTCTCAAAGTTCCTGCCGTCGGCGGGCAACAACTACGCCAATTTTGAGGACGCCGAGATCGAGGCACTCTACGACAAGCTGGCTCGTGCCGGCACCTTCGAGGAACAGCGCGCTCTGATGCGCGAATACGAGACGATGGTGCTGAACGACAAGGCGACCCAGGCGATCACGCTGTGGTGGTACAAGATCAACCCGTACCGCTCATACGTGAAGGGCTGGAAAATCGCGCCTAGCCACTATCTGGGCCAGCAACTCGACCAAATCTGGCTGGACAAGTAAGCACCTAAACCTGAAATGGGACGGCCCCTCCGGGGGCCGTCTCTGCCCGGCCCTGCTGGGGCGGTGTGACCGGCGGTAGCAGCAAGTGGATATGGGCTGATGTGGCAATACGTTTTCAAGCGCCTCCTCTTGATGATCCCGACGGTGCTTGGCGCCGCCTTCGTGATCTTCTTCATGCTGCGGGCCATGCCGGGCGACGTTTGCGAACTGAAACTGGGCGGTGAAGGCGCCTATGTGGACGAGGCGCAAATCGAACTTTGCCGCGAACAGCAGGGGCTCAACGATCCGCTGGTTGTCCAGTTCACCAATTTCGTCGGCGGTCTGGCCGTGCTTGACTTTGGCACCTCGATGTGGACAGGCCGCAAAGTCGCCTACGAGATGGGCCTGCGGTTCGAGTTGAGCCTCCAGGTGGCGATCATGGCCACCATCGTATCAATTGTGATCGCAATCCCGTTGGGGACGCTCTCCGCGGTCTACCAGAACTCTTGGATCGACTATTTCGTTCGCTCGATTGCAGTTGCCGGAATTGCCGTGCCGTCGTTCTGGCTCGGAATCCTTATTTTGCTCGCGCTGCTTAGTGTCTCGGACGCACTCACCGGAACCCGATGGACACCGCCGATAGATTACGTACCGCTATGGAAGGATCCGGCCTACAACCTATCGATGCTGATCTGGCCGGCTCTAGCGACCGGATACCGATACTCGGCGGTTGCAACCCGCATGATGCGCTCGGCCCTGCTCGAAGTGCTGCGGGAAGATTATGTCCGCACCGCTCGCGCCAAGGGTCTGACCGAGACTCTGATCGTCAATCGCCATGCGCTGAAGAACGCGTTGCTGCCGGTGGTCACCGTGATCGGCATCGAGTTCGCATTCCTGATGGGCGGGCTCGTGGTGACCGAACAGGTCTTCAACCTGAACGGCCTCGGGCGTCTGCTGGTCGATTCAGTGACGCAGGTCGACTACACCATGACCCAGGGGATCGTGATGTTGATCGTATTGATCTTCGTCTTCACCAACTTCCTGGTGGATATCCTCTATGCGTGGCTCGATCCGCGCATTCGCTACAGCTAGGACCGAACCGATGAGTGACGTAACGACGGAACAACTGGAAGAAATCCGAGATCGGCCCGGCCTGCTGTCGCAGATCGCGACCTTCGCGCGCAAACAACCTTTGGGAACGGGCGGCGCCGTCGTCGTGATCCTCTACGTGCTGATGGCAATCTTCGCCCCGTATCTGACCGCGTTTGATCCGACCGCGAACAGTTACGATTCTCAATTCGTCGCGCCGAACGCGCAGTTCCCGATGGGTACCGACGAATGGGGCCGGGATATCCTGACCCGGGTGCTCTATGGTTCACGCACCGCGCTCTTCGTCGGTTTCACCTGTGCGATCGTCGGCTCGACAGTGGGATTGGTTCTGGGCGTGGGCAGCGCCTATTTCGGTGGCATTGTCGATCTGATCTTTCAGCGGATCATGGACGTCTTCATGGCTTTCCCGCTGATCATCATGGCGCTGGCGATCGTCTCGATCACCCAATCACTGCAAGTCTCGCCGGAAAGCTCGGTCTATTTCGTGATCATTGCGATTACCCTGCCGCTGATCCCGAATTGTGCACGGGTCGTGCGCTCCTCGGCGCTGGCGATCCGCGAGATCCCGTATGTGGACGCGGCTCGGGCTAATGGGTTCTCGGACACCAGGATCATCCTGCGCCATATGGTTCCGAACGTGATGGCCCCCTATCTGATCATGATCACCGCGTTTGTCGGTCAGGCGATCCTGCTGGAAGCGTCGCTGTCATTCCTGGGCCTGGGCGTGCAGGACCCGGTTCCCGCGTGGGGCCTGATGCTTAGGAACGCGCAGGAGTTCATCCGCACCGAGCCCTGGATCGCAATCTGGCCTGGCGTGGCGATCACGCTGGGGGTCTTTGGCTTCAACCTATTTGGCGACGCGGTCCGCGACGCGCTGGACCCGAAGCTGCGCTCGCAGTAGGAGGACCGATCCGCTAGAGTAGTCCGGCCGTCCCGCCCAGGGGCGGCCGGTTTCCGTTTCGGGAGGCGGGATTGTATCGCGAAGCCCCGCGCATCGGTTTGGTCCACGCGACGCCCCTGGCGGTCGAACCCGCGCGGGCGGCCTTCGAGGCGCACTGGCCCGAGGCGCGGATCGTCAGCCTTCTGGATGAATCCCTGCAATCGGACGCCGCGAACACGGCCTATGACGGCCCGGCGTTTTCCGAGCGGATCGTGACCCTGGCCAAATACCAGGCCGCTTGCGGGGCCGAGGGACTGCTCTTCACCTGCTCCGCCTTCTCGGATGCGATCAAGGCCGCCGGTCGTGCGCTGGACGTGCCGGTGCTTCGGCCGGATGAGGCGGCTATCGAACAGGCACTGGGGCTCGGCAAGCCGGTGCGCATCCTCTGCACCTTCGCGCCAACGGTCCGGGTCGTGAAAAAGCTGGTCGACGAGTTCCGCGAGGATCCGGACCAGCCGGTTGCCTTCGAGCTCGTTGAGGGCGCCATGGACGCGCTAAGGACCGGCGACACCGGGCGCCACGACTGGCTGATCGCGGCGGCCGCCGAACGGGCCGGCGAGCCGGTGATCGTTCTCGGCCAATACTCGATGGCGCGCGCCGCCGGATTGGTCGAACGGCAATCGCGCCGTCCGGCCATCACCGGACCGGCCTATGCGGTCAGAATGCTCAAGCAACTGGTCGAAGCGCGGCGGGAACAGATGTGAGGAGAGCAGAGTCTCTCACGCGATAACAACGTTCAAGCGGTCGATTATCGGGTATCGCCTCCATTCGCCTGAAGAGCGTTGTCCCAGGAAAAACCAACGGCATCCGAAAAGAATGCCGTGGCCGCGGGTTGAGACGACACGGCATCGGCGCGCGCAATCGTGATCTTCCGGCGACCGGATAGTGGCCCGGAAAGCTTACGCCATCCGAGTCTCCGGCTGATAACCGAAAAGCGCGGCATAATGCTCACGCCAAGACCGCGCATGATCATCGCCTGGATCCAATCTTCTCTGGCGCTGCTGCAAGCGATGCGGAGCTCAAGGCCGTTATCGCTCATGAACTCGCAAAATGGCTGCCTGAGCTCACAGTTCAGACGGTCGAGATAAGGTTCCTCGGCGATGTCGAACAAAGTTATGTCATCCATCGCGGCGAAACGATGCGTCTCGCCGAAGGCAACTCCCATCGTCTCCTCGAACAGAACTTGGGCGGAAACTCCGTCGCGTTCCTGATCGCGATATTGCGCGATGAAGGCCAGGTCCAGAAAGCCCGACAGCAACAGCTTTGACAAAGCTTTCGGTTCGACATCGTGCAGAATGAGTAAAACGTCAAGATGGCGGTTTCTGAAATCATCGATGAAAGCCGTCAATAGGTCCGGCCCGATCGTGCACATGACGCCCACGTTCAACTCGGCCACACCTTCATCCAGGAAGGTTTTCGCGGCGGCGCGCGCCAACTCCCTTGTGGCCTGTATGCGCTGAAGATGCTCGCGCATCAGGTCGCCTAGCGGTGACAACGTCACGGCTCGACCGTTTCGGACGAATAAATCACCGCCGAACTCGTCCTCAAGTTTCTGAATGGCGCGCGTCAGGGCGGGCTGAGACACATGGCACTGCTCCGCGGCACGTGTGAAATTGAGGTTCTCCGCAGCCTTTAAAAAATAGCGTATCTGATGGAATTCCATCGCCTATCCCCAGACCATACGGCGCGCATTGAACCATAAACGATCGGTATTGGACAGTTGAGATTCCGAGGGTCTACCTAGAGGGCTGACCGGCCTGTCCTGACCCAATTGCCGACACCAGATCACGTACGCTCCTGGCGAGTGAGGTCATACATGAGAGAGACGTCTGAAATGCACGCCCGCCCGCTGCTGCAGGCCAGGTTGTCGGCCACGCTGCTGCTTCTATGCTTTTCAGCGCTTGGAACATCAAATGCGAACGTGACGAACGTCAACGATGCCGATTTGCAGCGCGATTTTACAATCGCAGGTCTGACGCTGGGAACGGACTTCAAAGCTGCTCTCGTGATTTATCCGGACGCCCAGCTAGAATACGCGGCGCCCAATTGCTATCGTTTTGGCCAGGCAATCAAGCTGCCTCAACAGACACCGCGCATCCTTCGTGGTAAGGCTCTATCGGGAGCCCTGCGCATGCACTTCGATCCACCTGTCGACGGCGGAAGGCTTTCCCGCATCGAATTCGATCGTCCTGTCGATCCCCAGACATTCGATATCCAGGCAGTCGTAGACCGGCTCGAACGGCAATACGGTTCCTACGATCGCCAGCTCCTGCGGCGAAAGATGGAACCCGCGGGCAGGGTTGTCGGTTTCGAATGGCACCAAGAAGGCCGCGCGACACTTCGGGTCGAACTACGCGAGGACCACAGCGAACAGATGAATTATCTCCGATTGAAGTTTCTTGCTTGGTCTCCAAGCAAAAGCCGGCGCCATGAGGTTCGGAAGAAGCAATCGCCCTGTGACAATTCTCGATTGCGGCAATGAACTTCCATTTCGTTCTCAGCGCCCCCAAAACTGAAAAAATTCACACTATCCTCGATGCATTGAGACATGCGTCATCGGTATTGGACGCGGCGCACGCCTAGACCGCAAATTCAAATCACGAAACAGATTCTCCGCTCAAAGGCGCGACCCGATGGTCGCCATTGCGGTAGCAAACGTAGGAGCAAGCAATGTCTCATCGCATCGACCCACGGCACCCAAAGCTGCGCGCGACCCTGCTTCAAAGCGCCGTCGCCGTCGCGCTTTCCTTGGTCGCGGCTGACGCCCAGGAGGCGACCTATTCGCCGGAGTTCACCGCCGACAACATGCTGAAACTTCCCGAGGGCAAGATCTGGCGTGAATGGCCGTTCGTGGGCAGCTTGGTTACGCCGAATGCGCTCAACGACGGTGAGGCACCGTTCCCCGAGCATCACATCGTCTACATCGATCCGGCGAGCTGGGCGCATTTCAAACAGACTGGCGAATTTCGTGAAGGAACGGTCATCGCCAAGGAGCTGACATTCATTCGCGCGCCCGATGGGGCAAATGAAGACGGATCGACCGATGAAGTGAGCGGCACCGGATACTTCATGGGCGACTATTCGGGCTTTGAAATCACCATCAAGAGCAAGGCGCAATTTCCGGACGACCCCGGGAACTGGGCGTATTTCAGCTTCGGTCACAAGCCGGAGCCCTACAACGTGACGGCGATGAAGCAGCCTTACGAGGCATGTAGCGCGTGCCATGAAGCCATCGCCGCCGACGATTTCGTTTTCACCCAGTTCTATCCCGTGCTGCGCGCGGCAAAGCCAGAATAGCCGAGTCTTCAAGACTCGCGTTAAGTACCCCAGAGGAAATAGCACGGTAACTACACAGTTGCCGTGCTATTCTATATTGCATCCACCTAAATGATAAGTGAATTAAGTACTATCACTATCTCCCATGCATTGATCGATAAATCATTGGTATTGGATTTATATAAATCCCGCCAGCAAATTGTATCAGCGAGAAAATAACTCGCAGCCTCGAACAAGCGTTAATTCACCGACACCAGAAAGGACATGCAATGACCCATAAAATCACATTCGCCGCGATCGCTTTGGCCAGCTTCGTCGCGACGGCCCCTGGCGCTTTCGCCGCCGAAGAGAACAACGTCTCCGCTGGCCTGACAGCCGCCGGCGCCGCGCTCGGACTGCACGGCGTCGATCCCGTGGCGTTTATCGAGCTCGGCAACCGGATCGAGGGCACGGCGCGCTATACCGCCGTTCATGACGGTGTCGCCTACTACTTCGATACGCAGGCCAACATGGACGCATTCGCGGCTAAGCCAGCTGCCTACGTTCCCGAGAACGGCGGCTTCTGCACGTTCGGCGTATCGGTTGGAAAGAAGTTCGACGGCGACCCGCAATACGCCGAGGTCATGGATGGAAAGCTCTACGTTTTCCTGAACGAGGACATTTTCCGCATGTTCCAGAAGGATCGCGCCGGAACCATCGCGAAGGCCGCCGAGAACTGGAAACGGATCGAGCACACCGCAGCGGCCGAACTGTAAGTCGGGCGCGAGGCCCCGGGGGCTCAGGCTCCCGGCACGGTCCGTCAATTTGACAATCTGAAGCGCGGCGCGATCTATCGGTGCAGATCGCCGCCGCGATTGGCTAGACGGTCCGGCGGGAGCGAGCACCGATTCAAAGGGAAAATGACAGTGATAAGAAACTTTCTAACCGCGCCGAAGCAGACCCAAGAAAATTCGCATGGTGGGCGCGGCAACGTCAGTCTCCACGAAGTCTGGGGAGCGTCCGATTTCAGGAGCAGCGTCGATTTTGTGGATCGCGTTGTCGTCCCGCCCAACTCGACAATTGGGCGCCATCGGCATGGCAATAATGAAGAGATGTATATTGTCCTGGAAGGCCAGGGAACGATGACCGTGGCGAATGTACCCGTTGCCGTGAAAAAAGGTGACATGATCCTCAATCCAGCCTTCGGGGAGCACGAGTTGGTGAACGATTCAGTCTCTGACATCGACATATTGGTCATCCAAGTCGGCATCCGCGATTCCGGCGAATAGCTGGACATCGGCACCGAACAGACGCTAGTCTACGTCCCCCGAGCGGCCGGCCTGATGCGCAGAACCGATCAGTCGTGATGCACGCTGAATGGCCGCGATCGGCGCATGCTGTGGGGGTCAGTACCTGATGTTGCACAAGGACTTTACCCCCCGATCGGCGCCGCAGAGTTCCCATGAATTACAACTCCAAGGACCGCTTTATTAGGCGCGCTTATAGCTCGCCAAATATCACACCCCCGTCGTCCGACAATCCGTGGATCATGCCTCGTGGCGCTGGCTCTCCCCCCTAAATCGCCACAATTGGGCCGGATTTTCGACTCAACCACAGATTGTGTTTGTCAAAGGGGAGAATCTGCAATATTTTCGATGCATCTAACTATTAGGGGGGAATTGGTCGCCAAAGTGCTAGAGGCGCAGATTGCTCTCGGCGCACTGACCAATGGTTAGGGTGCTGCGAGTTGCACCTTTGATTGATTTGCTTTGCGTGGCCCAGCGAAAGTGGGTTTGTTCAAATGGTTGCTCAAGCACTAAAAAAAATTGATCATTATATCGTTCCTTATTTCAAGGTTTCAGGCAAGAAGTCGCCCTTTGCTCAAGCAAAAGAAATGTGGAGCCTTTACCGCAAGTACGAGTCCTTGCCGACTCAGTATATGGTCAGCTCGCTCTACCAAAATGAGGCAACACGCGACGTCATGTCCTTCATGCCGTCGAGCCTATTAAGAAATTTTCAAGAGCGTGTGAACGACCCCGCCGCGCGGGATCTCGTCTTTGACAAGCATCTCTTTCGCGTGACGCTCGAGGCGCATGGATTACCGGTGATCCGCGAGCTCTTCCGGATACTGCAATGTGGCGAGATTCGTGATGCGGAGGACCGCGCGATCGATAAGAACGCCGCGCGCAATATCCTTGCCGCGCACAATGCGCCGGTTTTCGTCAAGCCGACGTTTGGCACGCGTGGAAAGGGAGCTTTCATCTCGGCGCCGGGAGACGATGTGGACGAGATCTTTCAATCCACCTCCGGCGTTTTGGTGCAACCCGTTCTCCAACAGCACCCCACAATTGCCGCGATCAAGCCTGGTGTGATCAACTCAGTCCGCATCGACACGCTTTTGACCGACGGGCGGTGTGTGAACAGCGCAGCGGTTCAAAAGCTGGGCCAGGGCGATGCACCGGTCGATAACGGCGGGCACGGCGGTCTGGTCGTCCAAATAGATCTTGAAACCGGCCGGCTGACGCGGCTCGCAAAACAGAAGGCACGCTTCGGTCCCGAGGCATTTTCAGTGCATCCCGATACCGGTGCCAGCTTCGCCGGGACACAGATACCATTCTGGTCAGAGCTGCGCACGATTGTCTGTCGTGCCGCCTTCGCACTGCCGGAATTGCCAACGCTCGGCTGGGATGTGGCGGTGACGCCGGACGGTCCGGTTCTGATCGAGGCGAACAGCCTCTGGCACATCGACAATTTGCAGTACGGCGATACCGGCATTGGCGACACGCCTGTGGGGAAGGCTGCACTTCATATGAAGCGGACCGGGCAGTTCCGGCGCTGAGCCAATCTGGCAGCCAGTGACCTGGTCCCGATAAGATGGCAACGGGCCAATTCCCAAGGGCCACCATTTCTTGGGCCACCGATCTGCGTGTTTCCGGGTGGAGCGTCTCCTGACATCCAACAGATCACACAAACCCGGATCAAACCGAAAGCGTCAGCTCACGCCGCCCCCGCTTGGCTCAGCAGCGCCGCATTACCGCCGGCAGCGGTGGTATCGACGCAGACGTGACGCTCCAGGCAATACCGGTCGGGGCAACTGGATTCGGTGATCAAGGGCACGATCAGTCCTTCACGGACGGCAAGGGCCGCGCGCATTTGGCGAAGCGTCGCGGCGCCGGCTTGGCTCGCGACCGCATCGATGCCGGTCAGGTTCGCCAGCGCCTTGGGCGCCAGAACGCCGTTGAGCGCCGCCACCGCACCACCCGGTGCCAGCGCCCAAGCGGAGGCACCGGGCGCGACGATCAGCGCGGCGTTGCCTGCCTCCAAAGCTGCGTCCGCCTGGGTCATGGCAGTGGTCAAGCTGGGGCCGAGACAAAGCACCTTGCCGCGGGGATGCGTCGCCAGCCGGTTCGACTCGCCGGTCGGGCCCGGCAAGCTGTCCGCCTCGGGCACCGCCTCCGGCACGGCCAGGCTGTCAAGCAGCGCCTGCACGGCCTTCGTGTCCACCGCATCGCCCTCGGCCATCTCTTCCGTCGCGCTGTCCGCGAGGAACCGCGCGACGTAATGTGGTCCGCCCGCCTTCGGTCCGGTGCCGCTGAGACCTTCGCCGCCGAAGGGCTGCGAACCCACCACTGCGCCGATCTGGTTGCGATTGACATAGACATTGCCGCAGCGCACCCGCTCGACGATGTGCTGCACCCGGTCGTCGATCCGGGTGTGCAGCCCGAAGGTCAGGCCGTAGCCGCGCCCGTTGACCGCATCGACCACCGCATCGATCTCGTCCGCCTCGAAGGTCGCCACATGCAGGACCGGGCCAAAGATTTCCCGCTCCAGGTCCTCGATCCCATTCAGCCGGATCACCGCCGGGGGCACAAACAAACCTTCATCCGGTACAGGCAGCTTCTTGACCACGCGGCCCGCCGCCTCGTGCGCCGCGATATGGGCCAGGATGCCGTCCCGCGCCTCGGCGTCGATCACCGGTCCCACATCGGTCGCCAGTTCCCAAGGGTCGCCCAGCCGTAGCTCGTCCATGGCGCCGTGGAGCATTTCCAGCACCCGTTCGGCTACATCGGCCTGCACGTAGAGCATCCGCAAGGCCGAGCAGCGCTGGCCGGCGCTTTGGAAGCTGGACGCAATGATGTCGCGCACGGCCTGTTCCGGCAGCGCGGTCGAGTCCACGATCATCGCGTTCAGCCCTCCGGTCTCGGCGATCAGCGGCGCGCGGGGGTCCAAGTGCTCGGCCATGGCACGGTTGATAATCTGTGCAACCTCGGTGGAACCGGTGAAACAAACCCCGCCCACGCGCGGGTCGGCGGTCAGGGGCGCGCCCGCGGCCGGCCCGTCACCGGGCAGAAGCTGGATCGCGGCGGCCGGCACCCCGGCCTCGTGCATCAGCGCCACGGCGCGGGCGGCAATCAACGGGGTCTGCTCGGCGGGCTTGGCGATGACCGCGTTGCCCGCCGCAAGCGCGGCCGAGATCTGCCCGGTGAAGATCGCCAGAGGGAAGTTCCAGGGGCTGATGCAGGCGATCAGCCCGCGCGGCGCGCCGGTGCCCTCCAGCCGCTCCGCTTCGGAAGCGTAGAAGCGCAGGAAGTCCACCGCCTCGCGCACCTCGCCCACGGCATCCAGCATTGTCTTGCCCGCCTCGCGCGACGCCAGGGCGAAGAACTCGTGCGCGTGCGCCTCATAGAGATCAGCGGCGTCGCGCAGGACCGAGGCTCGGTCATGCGCGGTCATTGCCGACCATTCGGCGAAACCGCCCGCCGCCGCCGCGAGTGCCGCTTCGACGTCCTGGGGCGCCGCATCGATGACGTGGCCCACGACGTCACTGGGCCGCGCGGGGTTCGTGATCTCGCGCCGCGGGCCCGCCGCCCCGGCACCCGCAATCGTAGGGCCCGCCTGCCACTGGTGGCCGCGGAACAGGTCTCGCCCCGCGTCAACGCCTTCTATGGCCACCGGATCGGTGATGTCCCACCCCTTCGCATTCTTGCGTCCCGCGCCGAAGATCTCGGCTGGGCGCCGGATGCCCGGGTTCGGAATCGCGCCGTCCAGCCCGGCCACAGCGTCGAAAGGATCCTGCGCGATCACCGAGGCGGGAATACTCTCATCGACGATCTGGTTGACGAAGGACGAGTTGGCTCCGTTCTCCAATAGCCGTCGCACCAGGTATGCAAGCAGGTCCCGGTGTGCCCCCACCGGCGCATAGATGCGGCACCGCGTACCCTCCTCGGCGTGAACCGCCTCGTGCAGCGATTCGCCCATCCCATGCAGACGCTGGAACTCGAAGACGCTCCTGTCATCCGCCATCCCCAGCACCGCGGCAACCGTGTGAGCGTTGTGAGTCGCAAATTGCGGGTAGATGCGATCGGTCATCCCCAGCAGCTTTTCCGCATTGGCGATGTAGCTGATGTCAGTCGAGATCTTGCGGGTAAAAACCGGGAACCCGTCCAGCCCCAGAACCTGGGCGCGTTTGATCTCGGTGTCCCAGTAAGCGCCCTTGACCAAGCGCACCATAATCCGGTGGTCGAGGCTTTCCGCCAGCGCATGAAGCCAGTCGAGCACATGGCCCGCGCGTGGACCATATGCCTGGACCACCACCCCAAACCCGTCCCAGCCCTTCAGCGCCGGGTCGCCGAGCACCGCCTCGATGACGTCCAGCGACAGGTCCAGCCGGTCCGCCTCCTCGGCGTCGATGTTGAAGCCCATATTGGCGGACTTCGCCAGCAGTGCCAGCGAGCGGGTGCGCGCGGTCAGCTCGGCCATCACCCGGTCGCGCTGACCGAATTCATAGCGCGGGTGCAGCGCGCTCAGCTTGACTGAAATGCCTGGGTTCTCGCGAATATCCGCCGATTTACAGGCCCCTGCCAGCGCGGTGATCGCGTCCGAATAGGCCAGATGATACTGGCGCGCATCCGCTTCCGTGCGCGCGGCTTCGCCCAGCATGTCGTAGGAATAGGTGTAGCCCTTTTTCATGTAGGCCTGGGCGTTCTTCTGCGCCTCCTCGATGCTCCGGCCCAACACGAAATTGCGCCCAAGTTCCTTCATGGCCTGCCCAACCGCGGTGCGGATTACCGGCTCTCCCAACCGTTTGACCGCGCCCCTCAGAACGCCGGCCAGGCCTTCCGGCTCGGCCAGCACCTTGCCGGTCAGCATCAGTGCCCAGGTCGAAGCATTGACCAGCGGGGACGAGGAATGCCCCAGATGCTTGCCCCAGTCCGAGGGCGCGATCTTGTCCTCGATCAGGGCGTCGATAGTTTCGGCGTCCGGCACCCGCAACAGCGCCTCGGCCAGGCACATCAGCGCCACGCCCTCGTTCGTGGAGAGGCCGTACTCCGCCAGGAAGCTTTCCATCAGGTTGGGGTCGGTATTGCCACGCACCCGGCGCACCAACCCCGCAGCGCGCGCGGAGATCGCGTCACGGGTGGCACGGTCCGGCCCGCCCGAGCGCACCAGCCGGGCGACTACCGCGGCTTCGTCCGGCAGGTAATCGGCGCGCATCAGGGCGCGGATATCATCGAGCAGATCGGGCATGGCAGCACTCCGCGAAAAGGGGAACGGCCTTTCTCTACCAGCTTTCCCGCGGCGATCCGTCATTACAAGAGGCTGCAGTAGACGTATCGGCCTTTTTCAGATCACGCAGCAGACGAAATGGCTGCCCGGTTGCTACCCGGCAGTGATCTGGGCCGCTTCAACGTCAAGATCCTGCGCGAACTCTCCTTCGATGGTCGGATCACGGTGACCGACCTCGCGGGCCGCGTTGGGCTCTCGAAAACTCCCGGCCTTATCTGGATTCCCACCATAGGGCGAACCCCGCTTCCTGACGTGAAGACCTCCTGAACGCCCTGGCTCATAGATTTCAAGTTACGTGTAGTATCTCTTTTCGAGAGAAACCGGGAGAACAGCGTGCCATGAAACCTGAAGCCACCATCGTCACGGGCGGCTCGAACGGCATTGGCGCGGCGATCGTCGGGGTGCGCGCCGCGGCCGGCGACACCGTCATCAACCTCGACCGCGACGAGCCGCCAGCAGACGCGCCGGGGACAGCCATGCGTCTTGATCTATCGGACCGCGCGGCGTTGGAGGAGACGCTGGCCGAGGCCACAGCCGGCCATGACATCACGCGCGTCGTCAACAATGCCGGGGTGGCACTCCTGTCCCCGATCGACGAATTCAACGCGGAGGACTTCGACACGACGATGGCGGTCAACGTTTGTGCGCCCGCGCTGATCGTGAAGCATTGTCTGCCGGCCATGAAGGCGCGTGGCTTCGGGCGGATTGTCAATATCGCCAGCCGTGCCGCGTTGGGGAAGGGGTTGCGAACCTCGTATGCGGGCTCGAAAGGCGCTCTGATCTCGGCAACCCGCGTCTGGGCGCTCGAGCTCGCGCGGGATGGCATCACGGTGAACTGCATCGCACCGGGGCCTATTGGGACCGAGCTATTCCATCGCGTGAACCCGCTCGACAGCCCAGTGACCCGCCAGATCATGGAGGGCATCCCAGTCGGCCGCTTGGGCACGCCAGAGGATATTGCCCATTCGGTCGATCATTTCCTCAGCCTGAAAGCCGGCTTTGTGACCGGCCAGACGCTCTATGTCTGTGGCGGAATGACGATCGGCGTCGTGCCAATTTGAAGGGATCCGGTTCCCGAATTCGACCGGCACGAGCTCCACTCGATGCGCGACAGTCAATTCCGAGAGAGTCGTTTACGTCTCGGCCCCGCCGTTCACCTGGATCAGTTGACCGTTGATGAAGGCGCCTTTGTCGGAGGCGAGAAGCGAGACCGCCGCCGCCACTTCGTCGGGCTCGCCGAGCGTGCCCCTTGGCACCCGGGCGGCCATCTCGGCGATATGGGTAGTCATTGCCGGGTCGTCATGATCCGACCGGATAGGGCCAGGCGAGACGCAATTCGCGGTGATGCCTTTTGGTCCGAATTCCTTGGCCAATGACTTGGCCAGCCCCCAATTGCCGTGCTTCGAGACCGAGACATGGGCCCGACCCTTGTAGCCATGGATCGCGTTCATTCCGGCCAGCGTGACGATCCGCCCCCAGCCCTTCCTGACCATCCCCGGCAGGCACGCGCGCGCCAGCCAGAAGCTGCCGGAGAGGTTGATGTCCATGACCCGGCGCCATTCGGCCTCGTCCATTTCAAGGAAGGCCGAGGACGGCCGGATCGCCGCGTTGTGGACCATGACATCGACGGCGCCAAAGCGCGAAATCCCGATGCCAGCCACCTCGTTGCAGCCTTCGGCCGTGCCCGCATCGCCCATGGTCACAACCGCCTCGACCCCATGAGCGCGGCAAGCCTCGGCGGTCTCCTCGCAAGCGACCCGTTTGGTCAGACCGTTCACCATGATGTTGAATCCGTCCGCGGCCAGGGCGAGCGCGATCGCCCGGCCGATATTCTGACCCGATCCGGTGATCAGCGCCGTGCGCGCGCCAGTGCTCATTCGGCCGCCTGTTGGTTCGGATCGGCGAAACGGGTTCTCAGCGCATCCCACTCATCCGCCCCGGCGCGGGCGAACAGATCCTTGACCTTCAGCCCCGTCGTCTGGTCCGGCAATTCGCCCTGGGCGATCACGGCCAGCGTTTTCTCACAAACCATGACGATCTCGCGCCACAGCACATCGGGCATGATGGCCAGCCGGAACCCCATTTCGGCGATCTGATCCAGGCTAACCACCGGGGTCTTGCCGCCATAGACCAGATTGAAGACGCAGGGGCCGTCAACCAGCTTGGGCACCGCCGCCAACTCCTCCATGGTCTGGGGCGCCTCGACGAAGGCGATGTCGGCGCCCGCTGCCATGGCCGCGTTGGCCCGCTTGATCGCTTCGTCGAAGCCGACGGGTGCGCGGGCATCGGTGCGCGCGATGATCTTGAAATCCGGGTCTTTCCGTGCCGCGACCGCCGCGCGGATCTTGGCGGTGAAATCGGGCATCGGCACGATCTCCTTGTCGTCCAGGTGCCCGCATTTCTTCGGGAACCCCTGGTCCTCGATATGGATCGCGACCACGCCAGCCCGCTCGTATTCTCGCACCGCACGGGTGACGTTCAACTCGTTGCCGAAGCCGGTATCCGCGTCGGCGATCACCGCGATCTCGGCCGCCTGGGCGATCCGGGCCGCGTTTGCGACCATCTCGGTCATGGTCATCAGGCCGTAATCAGGCAGGCCATTGCTGATCGCCGTGCCGGCGCCCGTCATGTAAGCGGCCTTGAAGCCCGCCTGTTGCACCAGCCGGGCCATGATGCCGTCATAGACGCCCGGTGCCTGGATCAAGTCGCCACTGGCCAATGCCTGGGCGAACCACTGCCTGGGGGTGAGGGTCATGGCCGGTCTCCCGTTGGAATTCGGTCGAGTAGAAGATGCTATGGCGGCGGAGCAGAGGCAAGGCAGGGCTTGCCGCCTGCTGGAAAGGGGCGGGATTGCCCTACCCCTGGCACCGGCTAGGCTCGGACGCCATGATCCCTGCCGTCGATACCCATGCCCATGTCTTCGACCGGACCTGCCGCCTGATCGAGCCCCGGCGCTATACGCCGGACTACGAGGCGCCGACCGCGGCTTATCTGGCCGAACTCGACCGGGCGGGCGTCGCCCATGGGGTGCTGGTGCAGCCGTCGTTTCTGGGCATCGACAACAGCTACCTGCTGGCGGCGCTCGCACGCCACCCGGACCGGCTGCGCGGCATTGCCGTAGTGGCACCCGAGGTGACGGACGCGCAACTCGACGCCATGGCGGCGGCCGGCGTGCGCGGCATCCGCTACAACCTCTTCGGGCTGGATCCAGATTTTATTGCCCGGCCCCAGATGCGCGCACTGACCGCCCGCGCGGCGGCGCGCGACTGGCTGATCGAGCTTCATGCGCCGGGCCCTGCCCTGCCAGACGTGCTGGATATTCTGGTCCAGGACGCAAACCGGATCGTCGTCCACCATTTCGGCCGGCCCGATGCCGCGCGGCCCGTCGACGACCCGGGCTTCCAGCGGCTGATGCGGCTCGCGCCTGGCGATCCGGTCTTCATCAAGTTGTCGGCGGCCTATCGCCTCTCCGGCATCGACCCGGCGCCCTACGCCGCTGCCTTCCTCGACCATTTCGGGCCGCAGCATATGCTCTGGGGCAGCGACTGGCCCTGGACGCAGCATGAGGCCGAGACGGATTACCGGGGGTGTCTTGGTGAACTCGACACGTGGCTTGCGGGCGATCCCGAGAGCCTGGCAGCCCTCGACCGGAGGAGTCGCGCGCTTTACGGCTTCGCGACCGGTTCATAGATCCGCGCGCGCAGCCATTGCGCCAGCGCGCCGGTCGCTGGGCCCAGCATCAGGTTCTCCCGATCCCTCGGCACGTGCACGCCGTTCGCCTCGGCCAGTCGCTCCAAGGGCGCCGGGACCGGGCGCTCGGTGATTTCGAGCGCGGCCAGTGCGATCGGCGTCAGCGCCGCGAGCGACTGCTCGAGCAACCCTCCCGCACGCTCCTGCTTCGACCAGGCGAGGAAGACCGGCGAGGCGACGTCGTTCTGGCCGAATCCCCCCGACTCGCTGCCCGGGATCAGGGTCGCGGTGGCCAGGCTGCGCGCCTCCTCCTCATAGCCCGTGATCGCCATCGGCAGGCAGCCGAGATAGGGTCGTCCTTCTCCGGCCCCAAGCTGCGGCGGCAACAGCGAAATCGCGCCGTCCATGGACTTGTCCGCCAGCCGCCCGGCCAGGCAGCAAAGATTGGCGTAGGCCGCCGTCACCATATCCATCACCATCGGCGCCTGGGCGTTGTGAAAGCCGCCGGTCGAGACCGCGCGGCCATTGGGGTTGTCCTGATCGGGCGGCAGCAGGACTGGGTTGTCACTGACGGCCGCCAACGATTCCTCGGCGCAATGAAGCAGCGTGTCGGCTGCCAGCCGCGCCTGGCCCAGGATGCGTGGAATGATGCGGAAACTGACCGGCGCCTGATATGGCCGGCGCTCGCCCCCATGTCCGCCATCGATCAGCACCCGGATGCGCTCCAGCGCCCAGGCGTCATAGGGGTTGTTCCAGTAGTCGTCGAGCTCCTCGGCATAGTGGCCGCGTGGCGCGTTAAACCCCTCGGCGGCCAGCGCCAGCACCTCGGCCGCAATCTCGATCCGGCGCGCGGCGGCCAGGGCCGCATCCACCGCCAGACCGGTGGCCGACGGCGAGCCGTTGATCAGCGTCACCGTCTCCTTCTCCGCCATCTCGCGGCTGGCGGCGAGGTCCATGAAAAGGTGTGACAGCGAGAGGATTTCGCCCGCACCCCCCTGTCCTCGCGCCGGGATCACCGGCAGGGGACGGCCGTCCAGCATTTGGGTCACCGCCTCGGCCAGATCGAGGCTGATCCCCCCGTGACCCTCGACGATATTGGCGAGCCGCGCGAACAGGATCGCCCGGGTCACCCGGTCGGGCAGCGGGTCGCCCCACGACGCCGCGGCGGGCAAGGGCGGACGGTTGGCGTGGGTCTTACGCTCTTCCGGGCTGAGGCGGACCTTCGCATTCTGGCCATATCCGCTGGTCACCCCGTAGATGGTGATCTCCGGGTCTTCGATCAGCCGCTCGAACCGCGCATGCGCCTCACCGATGGCGGACTTGGAACGCGGACCCAATTCCACTGCCTCCCCCTCCCAGGCAACCTGGCGGGCGGCATCCAGCGTGAAATCTGCGAGGGCGTTCAGGGTGATCATCAGTAAGACCTCGGCAGGCCAAGCACATGCTGGCCGATATAGGCTAGGATCATGTTGGTCGAGATCGGTGCCGTCTGGTAGAGGCGGCACTCCCGCCATTTCCGCTCGATCCCGTATTCGCGGGCAAAGGCGAAGCCGCCGAAGGTCTGCATGGCGGCCTCGGCGGCCTTCCACGCGGCTTCCGAGGCCAGCATCTTGCCCATATTAGCCTCGGCGCCGCAGTCCTGGCCCGCGTCGAAGAGCGCCGCGGCCTTCTGCACCATCAGCTCGGCCGCCTGCAATTCAGCGTGAACCCGCGCGATTGGGAACTGCACTCCCTGGTTCCGGCCGATCGGCTGACCGAACACGACCCGTTCCCGGGCATAGCCGGTCGCACGCTCGATGAAATACTTGCCGTCCCCGATCGACTCATGGGCGATCAGGATGCGCTCGGCATTCATGCCGTCCAGAATGTAACGGAAACCTTTTCCTTCTTCTCCGATAAGATTTTCCGGCGGGATCTTCAGGTTATCAATGAAGATCTCGTTGGTGTTGTGGTTGATCGCCGCATCCAGCTTGCGGATCTCGACCCCGTTGCCGACCGCCTCGCGCAGATCCACCAGAAAGACCGAAATGCCATCCGAGCGGCGCTGCACCTGATCAGCGGGCGTGGTGCGCGCCAGAAGCAGCATCAGGTCCGATTGCTGGGCGCGCGAGATCCAGACCTTTTGGCCGTTCGCCACATACTGGTTGCCCTCGCGCACGGCGCGGGTCTTGAGCTGGGTCGTGTCCGAGCCCGTGGTCGGCTCGGTTACCCCGAAGGCCTGCATCCTGATCTCGCCCGAGGCGATACCGGGCAGGTAGCGGCGCTTCTGCTCTTCCGATCCATGCCGCAACAGCGTGCCCATCGTATACATCTGCGCGTGGCAGGCCGCGGCATTGCAGCCGGAAACATGGATGGTCTCGAGGATCGCGCCGCCGGCGGCAACGGGCAGGCCCGCGCCGCCATATTCCTCTGGGATCAGAGCGGCAAGGTAACCAGCTTCCGTCAGGGCATCGACAAATGCGTGTGGGTATTCGGCATCCTTGTCGAGCCGCGTCCAGTAATCGTTGTCGAAGCCCGCGCAAATTTGCGCGACGCCCTCGCGGATATCGGTCCATTGGTCAGTGAGAGGTACGCTCAACTCGGCCAAATAGGTTACTCCGCCGCGATCGCCGAAGACGGAACAAAGCCCTTCGGTAACCCGGCCTGCAGCACGTGGCCGTGCTTCGGCTCGTCCGCCAGCGCCGCCTCGACGATGGCGCGGGGCTTGGCCAGTGCCGCGATGTCGATACCGGTCTTCAGCCCCTCGGCCTCGAGCAGGAACACCAGGTCCTCGAGCGCGATGTTCCCGGTGGCCCCCGGCGCGAAGGGGCAGCCGCCCAGTCCCGCGAGCGAGGCGTCGAACCGTGTGCAGCCCGCCTCGAGCGCGGCCAGGGCGTTCGCGATCCCCAGGCCCCTCGTGTCGTGGAAATGCGACCAGAGCGGTACATCGCCGCAAATATCGGCCGCCTTGGCGAAGATCGAACGCACCTGCGCCGGGTGTGCGTAGCCGACCGTGTCGGGCAGCGCCACCTCGTCCGCGCCCGCCTCCAGCACCTTTCCCAGCCATTTCAGCGATTCCGCCTCCGGCACCCGGCCCTCGAACGTGCAGCCGAGCGCCGTGGCGAGACCGATCCCGATCGAGACGCCGGGATATTCCGCATCGCGGAGCGCGATGATCGCCTTGAACCCTTCGAGCGATTCTTCGCGCGTGCGGCGCACATTCGACTGGTTGTGGGTCTCGGAGACCGACATGACGTAGTTGATCTTCTGAATCCCGGTCTTGAAACCGATTTCGGCGCCCTTGAGATTGGGCGTCAGGGCGGATGCGATGAGGCCGCCTATGCCCGCAGCCTCGGTCGCCACCTCGATCGCATCGGCGAATTGCGGGATCACCTTGGCGGGCACGAACGAGCAGACCTCGACCTCGGGCAAACCCGCCCCGCGGTCTGCCGCGATCCAGTCGAGCTTGACCTGGGTCGGCACCACTGCCTTGACCAGTTGCAACCCGTCACGGGGGCCGACATCGCGGACAGTCACGTCTCGGGTCATCAGTTTCTCCGTTTGGAACGTCAATGGCTGGAAAGGCTCTGTGCTGCGGCCTCGCAAGCGGCGCGGCGCGCATGGTAGAGCGCGGCGCCTTTCGCGCGCATGTCGCTTAGAAGGCCCGGCGGCGCGGTATGGGGCGAGCCGGCACGCGTCGGCGGTTCAGGTTGATATTCCATACCCAACTGGATGCGCTCGGCCAGTTCGCGGCCGTGCAGCAATTCAGCCAGGGCCAGCGCTCCGTCGATGCCCGAGGTCACACCGGCCGCCGTCACCCGGTCGCGGTCGATTACCACCCGGCGGTCGACGGGCGTCGCACCCAGAATCGCCAGCAGGTCATGACAGCTCCAATGGGTCGTCGCCTCGTAGCCGCGCAACAGGCCCGCCGCGCCCATCACCAGCGAGCCGGTGCAGACCCCCATCATCACCTGGGCACCCTGGGCCTGGTCGCGCAGAAATCCCAGCCAGGCCTGATCCGCCATCAAATCCTGCTGGCCCGGCCCTCCGGGCATGACGAAGACGTCGTATTGCGGGGCCTCGGTCAGCGCTACATCCGGCGCGATGGTCAGCCCCCGGTCGGTCGTCACCGGTTCCCGCCCGGTCGCGACCACATCGACCTCGGCACCCGGCAAGCGCACCAGCACCTCATGCGGCCCGGTCATGTCAAGCTGGCAGAGCCCGGGGAAGAGCGCGAGGCCGATCCGCATGTCTCAACGCCCCTTGAATTCGGGTCTGCGCTTTTCGTTGAAGGCGCGCACGCCCTCCAGCCGGTCCTCGGTCGGCACGGTCAGGTTATAGGCGGCGATCTCGAAATCGTAACCGGTGGCCCGGTCGAGTTCGGTCGCCTTGTCGAGCGCCTTCTTGGCCGCGCGCACGCCGATGGGCGCGTTACCGGCAATGACCGTCGCGGTCTCCATCGCCGTGTCCATCAACTCGTCGACCGGACAGACAAAATTGACGATGCCCCAGCGCAGCGCCTCCTGGGCCGAGAACGGCTGGCCGGTCAGCACGATCTCCTTCGCCCGGCGCACCCCGCAGGCGCGCGGCAGGTTTTGCGGACCGGCGGCACCTGGCATGATGCCACGGGTCACCTCGGGGAAGGCGAAGCGCGCGTGATCGGCGGTATAGATGAAATCACAGGCCAGCGCGATTTCCAGCCCGCCGCCCATGGCGACCCCGTTGACCGCCGCGACGATCGGCACCGGGCATTGATGCATGGCGCGGATGAATTGCTCGACGATGGCATGCTGGCGGCGCCAGACGGCGTCGCTCATCCCATCGCGTTCCTTCAGGTCCGCGCCAGGGCAAAAGCCCCGCTCTCCCGCCCCGGTCAGGATCACGCAATTGGCGAGGTCAGGTTCGACATAGAGCTGGGTGAACAACGACCGCATCTCGGTCATCATGGCCGTGTTCATCGCGTTCAAGCGATCGGGGCGGTTCAAGGTCACGACCAGGACGCCCGGGTCGCGAAGCTCGAGTTGAATGGTCTCAAAGGTTAAATCCATGGGGCGCGCTTCCGGTAGTCTGGCGGCGATCTGGGGCCACGCTTGCTCTAACCAGTCTACCGCGCGCAGGTGCATTGCCGGAAGCGGATTATTACAAGTGGGATGCATCGTGCCTGGTGGCGCGCTACGCTCCGTGGTCAAAACTTCGATCAGGGGGGAAAGCGTTGGAGCAATTCAGTCTGGAGGACTTGCCGCTCAGGCACTACCAGCATCCGGTCTGGGACAGCGGCCGCTGGGCGGGCTTCGAGCCGAGGCCGGGCGACATTCTGGTCTGCACGCCCTACAAGGCCGGCACTACCTGGATGCAGATGATCTGCGCCCTGCTGATCTTCCAGCGGACCGAAATCGACCACCCGCTGGCCGAGATCTCGCCCTGGATGGACCTCAAGGGGCACGATGCGGCGGATGTCCATGCCACCTATGCGGCCCAGACACACCGGCGCTTCATCAAGACCCACACGCCGCTCGACGGCCTGCCCTGGTACCCGCAAGCGCGCTATATCTGCGTCCAGCGCGATCCGCGCGACGTCTTCATGTCGCTGCTGAACCATTTACAAAACTGGAACCCGGAGTCGCGCGCCCTGTTCGCGCAGGCGATGCGCGATTCGGGGGCCGAAAAGCCGACTGTACCAGACGACCCGAATGCGTTTTTTCGCGAATGGCTTACCGATGGCAGCTTCGACTGGGAAGAGGACGGCGCCCCCTATTGGTCGGTCTTCCGGCACGGGCTGACCTATTGGCTGCACCGCGACCGGCCGAATATCGAACTGGTGCATTACGCCGATCTGAAGCGCAATCTGGAGGCGGGCATGCGCCGGATCGCCGAATTCCTGGAGATCGAGGTGCCCGACGGGACCTGGCCGCGCCTGGTCGAGGCGGCCCGGTTCGAGAACATGAAGAAGAACGCCGACCGGACGGCACCCGACACCGACATGAACATGTGGAAGGACAACTCCCAGTTCTTCAACAAGGGAACGTCGGGTCAGTGGCAGGGCGTGCTCGACAGCGACAGCCTGGCGCTGTTGGAGCAGGTGACGGCGAAATATCCGGCCGCCTATATCGATTGGCTGTTCAACGGTTCGGGCGGAGATGCGTAACGAAGATCTTCCTCTCGCGGGCATTCGTGTCATCGAGATTGGCCATTCGGTCGCCGCGCCCTATGGCGCGCTGATCCTGGCCGAGCTGGGCGCCGAGGTCATCAAGATCGAGCGTCCCGGCGCGGGTGACGACGCACGCGGCTGGGGACCGCCCTTTCATGACGACATGGCGGCCGTTTTCCATGCGCTGAATCGGTTGAAACGCTCAGTGACGCTGGATCTAAAGTCGCCGGAAGGCCTGGACAAGCTCAAGCGCCTCGCGCGGCTCTCGGACGTGGTGATCCAGAACCAAAAGCCCGGGCTTGCGGAGCGCCTGGGGTTCGGACCGGAGCCGTTGATTGCCGAGAACGACCGGCTGGTCTATGTGTCGATCCACGCTTTCGGTAAGGAAGGCCCGTTGAAGGACCGGCCGGGCTACGATCCCCTGATGCAGGCCTTCGGCGGATTGATGAGCGTGACTGCCCATCCGGGCCAGCCCGCGGTGCGCACCGGCACCTCGATCATCGATATGGGTACCGGTATGTGGGTGGCGATCGGGGTTCTGGCGGCACTCCTGCGGCGCGGCATCAACGGCAAAGGCGGGGTCGTCGATACCGCGCTTTTCGAGACGGCGCTCGGTTGGATGACCTATTTCCTGGCGACCTGGAGCATCTCAGGCAAATCGCCCGGCAAGGCGGGCTCGGGCACGGTGATGATCGCGCCCTATCAGGGCTTCCCGACCGCCGATGGCGAGCTGATCATCGCGGCGGGCAATGACAACCTCTTCCGCCGTCTGGCCGAGGCTCTAGGGCACCAGGAATGGGCGGACGATCCCCGCTTTCTGTCGAATGGCTCGCGGGTCGAGAACAAGCCGGCGCTGGTGGCCCTGATCTCGGATGTGACTCGGCAATTGCCAACGGCCCAGATTGCCGAGCGCCTGGACAGTGCAGGGGTGCCAAACGCCCCGGTCCATGACACCGCCCAAGTCGCGGCGCATGCTCAAACCGAGGCCTCCGGAATGACCCGGACCGACGGCCCGATCCAGTCATTTGGCTTGCCGATCAGCCTCGATGGCACCCGCCCGGCGCGTGTGGCCCCTGCCCCGCCACTGGGGCAAGACAACGAATGGTTGGACGAATTGCTGCTGCGCGATGCGTGACGCGCCTGCGGCCGTCAGAGGAAATTGTTCGGCCAGATCATCGTGCGCCACATATGGGCGACCGGGCTGCGGTCGAAGCCCAATCCCTCCTCGGGCCGGCGGAATTCACGCGCGATGACGTCCTCGAATTCCTCGATTTTCGGATTGGCGTTCGGATCGAACGCATAGAGGTCGTTCATCGTCACCTGGCGCGCCGCCATATACCATTCATGGCCCTTGGCGTATTCGTAATCCGCCTTGATATAGGCTGGCGGCACATAATCCTCGCCGAACCATTTGAGGTATTTCTCCGGGTATTCGTAGCCCACATCCGGGTTCGGGAAGAACCTGAGCGCCTGGTGATAGCGGATTGCGAAGGCGACCTGCGGATGCACGTATGGCTCGACCATCTGCGCTGCCCAATAGCCGTGATCGGTGCGGATCAGCCCGTGGACCGAGACATCGTGCAACAGGCAGGCCAGCACAATCCGGTCCGAAAACCCGTTCCGGCGCGCCAGCGCGGCGCTTTGCAAAACATGGCTGGCCGGTGCCCAACGGAGTTTGAAGAAGTCGATCAGGGTCGGCTTCTGGGGCATTTCGGGCAGGCGCGGCTCGCGGTGCATCAGCACCGTGCCCTCCGGGTTGTCGTCGACCTGGACCGGGAATTGCGGGTTGGCGAGGGCGCTCGGCGGCACGGCAAGGGAATCGAGTTCCTCGCTCAGCGCATCCTCCAGGGCATCCGCCTTCTGGTCCACGGTCATCGCGTCGGTGATTTCGCCTGTTGCCCGGGCCATTGCCCGGCGCACCAGGTCGTCTTGGCTGCTGCTCGGCATGATTTTTCTCCTTGCCATAATCTGGGCCTGGCGGACCTGCCGATCAACATGGGAATTTCTGAACATGCCGTTCAAATTCCGCTGACCGGGGCGTAACCCCGCTATATGGTCGGGCGAAACCCGAGGGGAGCGCGCATGTCCTGGTCGATCCATCACGTCAACCTGCAGGCCCATAACGTGCGGCACACCACCGCCTTCTTGCGCGACATGATCGGGTTGAGCGAAGGCGAATGGGTCTATCCGCCCGCCGACGAGATGGGTGAAATCGGCCACGACGCGGACCACGTGGGCTATTTCGGGTCGGGCAACCGCGGCATCCATGTTGTTCTGCCGATCGCCACCTTCCCGCGCGACAACGGATTTCTGCACAACCCCACCCTGGGCGGCCATGTGGCGATCACCGTGCCGGACGTGCACCAGGTCGCCTCGAACCTCGGCAAGGCCGGCATCCCCTGGTCCGACGCGGGCACCTACGCGATGCGTGGGGTGCACCAAATCTACTGCTACGACCCCTCGTGGAACGTGGTCGAGTTCAACCAGGTGCTGGAAACAGAAGACTGGCCCAAAGGGGTTCACCCCTGGGAGCGTAATTGGGGCTGGGGTATCCACCATGTGAACCTGCAGGCGATCGACGTGCGCGAATCCGTCGGCTTCTTCACCGAGATGGCCGGGATGAGCGAGGGGCGCTGGGACGCGCCAAAGCAGATGGGCGATTTTTCGATCGACCCGGCGAAACTGGCCATTCTGGCGCTGGGCGAGGGCAATAGGGGTGTCCATCTGATCGAACCCGATGCGGGCTTTGCCCAGAGGAACGGATTTGCTCACAACCCCTCGCTCGGCGGACACCCGGCCTTCTGGGTCAAGGATTTAAGAACGGTCATGGCTCGCCTCGACGCCGCTGGCTGGCCCTATTCCGATGCCGGGGTCTACGCGATGCCGGGGATGCATCAGATCTATTGCCTGGACCCCTCGGCCAACATGCTGGAGATCAACCAGTATGTCTGATCCCATGCGCCATGGCGCAGGCGCAACTTCCTAGTCCATTGGCAGGCCAGCGGCGGAGAGCGCAGCAACGTCGTCCGCCAACCCGGCTTTATCGGCGCGGAATTGCGTTTTTTCCCAATCTGATATCGTGAAATCCTGACGGATTGACAGAAGTTCACCCGCCAATTCCTGCGCTTGATCCGGGTTGCCGTTCTGCTGATGGATCAGCACCAGGTCCGTCAACCCGAATCCTGGCGCACGCTGATGAAAGGCTTGGAAGGTCGGAATTGCGTCGGACAGCCTGCCGGACAGCCGGTAGGCGTTGCCGAGAATGCCAAGATAGTAGTCCGGATGGTGCGGACTCAGATCCATCGCCTGTTTCCCGTGGCCCACCGCCTCGCTTGCATGGCCAGCGAAGGCGAGAACGAAGCAGGCAAACGTGGCCACATCCGCCGAGCCGGGCGCGAGCCTGGCGGCCTTGCGGGCATAGGTCACCGCGTCGTCGTAGGCGCCTTCGACCAGAAGGATCAGGCTGTGCATGATGCTCGCGTCCGGGCTCTCCGCGTCGATCTCCAGTGCCCGGTCGACATAGACACGCGCCTTCGCCAGGGCGGTCTCGCGGTCGTCCCACCAGCCGAACCGGGCATCAGACCAATGCTTGATGCTGGCCATCGCATTAAGCGTCGCCGAGTCCGGATCGAGCTCCAGCGCCTTTTTCCAATTCTCCAGCACTAGGGCGGCATTTTCCTTGGTGACGGGCTTTCGGAAATAGGCAAGGCCCTTCACCCAATAGGTCCAGGCCTCGACATTGGTCGTCGTCTGATAACGCAGGCGCGCCTGCTCGCCCTCGGTCAGCTTGACCTGCATCTCGGTCGCCAGCACTAGGGTGATCTCGTCCTGAACCGCGAAAATGTCGTCGAACGATCGGTCATAACGCTCGGCCCAGACATGGCTGCCCGTGGTGGCGTCGATCAACTGAACGGTAATCCGGATGCGGTTCCCGCTCTGCCGGACGCTGCCTTCCATGACAAAGCGCACGCCCAAATCGCGCGCCACGTTGCGCACGTCCACCGACTGGCCCTTGTAGGCGAACGTCGAATTGCGCGCGATCACCCTGAGGCCGGAAAGCTTCGAGAGCGTTGTGATAATGTCCTCGACCAGGCCATCGGCGAAGAATTCCTGGTCGGGATCGCCCGACATGGCGTCGAACGGCAGTACCGCGATCGATGGTTGATCGGTGGGCGTGGCGGGTTCCTGCGGCATTTCCGCGTGCGGTTCTTTGCCGTCACGCCAAGACCAAGCGCGCACCGGCGCCGCGATGTTCTTGAGCGTCAGAGGGCCACGGTCGGCAAACGAAATCGCGCTCTTGCCAGCGACCTGCGCATGGATCGAGTCCGAGACCAGAACGCCGCCCCGGGGCGCCTCGGCCTCCAGACGGGCCGCCACGTTGACCCCATCGCCCAGGATGTCCTCGCCGTCGATGACGATGTCACCCAGATTGATGCCGATCCGGAACTCGATCGGCTGGTCCTGACGCGCTTCGTTGAAGCCTGTCATGGCGCGCTGAACCGCGACCGCGCAGTCGACCGCATCAACGGCGCTGGCGAATTCGACCAATGCGCCGTCACCCATCTTCTTGACGATCCGCCCGCCATGGGCAGCGACCGCGGGATCGAACCGCTGATCCCAGACCTCACGCAGAACCGCCAGCGTGCCCGCTTCGTCCGACGCGACAAGCCGGGAATAGCCAACGATGTCGGCTGCCAGGATTGCGGCCAGGCGGCGCTGGGTTCGGGGCGTGGTCATTCGTAGCACCGCTTCCGGAACAATCGCTTAGACTTTAAGATGCGCTTGACCGAAAGTATACGAATGTCGGCTTCAGCCCGCGAAGTGACGTGCTGCCATGGTCGAAATTCACACGGTACGGACGCCCAAGGACGCAGAGGCCGGAAATTCCGACAACTCGATCCTAATGCGGGTGGACCTAACGCCCTCCGGGTCTTGATCCGGATGCCGATCGGCGCCATGACGTGTCCTCCGCTCACCAGGAAGCCGAACCCCATGCCCGTCATCACCGATATCCGAAACGCGGTCGTCCCGATCTCGTCAGAGATCGCGAACGCCTATATCGACTTCTCGAAGATGACCGCCAGCGTGGTGGCCTTGGTCTCGGACGTGGTCCGCGACGGCAAGCCATTGATCGGCTATGGCTTCAACTCGAACGGCCGATACGCCTGCAAAGGCCTGCTGGAAGAACGGTTCATCCCCCGCCTTCAGCGAGCGGATCTGGGCGGCGAAATCGACCCGTCGCGCGCCTGGGACGCGATGATGGCCAACGAGAAACCCGGCGGGCATGGGGAACGCTCGGTCGCCGTCGGCGTCCTGGACATGGCGCTCTGGGACCTTGCGGCGAAGGTCGCCGACGTGCCCCTCTGGCGGTTGATCGCCGACAAGTGGAATGGTGGCGCGGCGAAGGACACCGTCTTCGTCTATGCCGCCGGCGGTTACTACTATCCAGGCAAGGCCCTGGCCGAACTCCAAGTCGAGATGCAGGGCTACCTCGACCGAGGCTATCGTGTCTGCAAAATGAAGATCGGCGGGGCACCGCTGGACCAGGATATCGCCCGCATCGAGGCGGCGTTGGAGGTGGTCGGCGAAGGCCGGAACCTAGCAGTCGATGCGAACGGGTGCTTTGATCTGCAGACCGCCATCGCCTATGGCGAGGCGCTGAAACCCTATGGCCTCTTCTGGTACGAGGAGGCGGGCGACCCGCTGGATTATGCGCTCCAGGCCGAACTGGCGCGCCACTATGACGGGCCAATGGCGACCGGCGAGAACCTGTTCAGCCATCAGGATGCGCGCAATCTGCTGCGCTATAGCGGCATGCGGGCAGATCGGGACTGGCTGCAATTCGACCCGGCGCTCTCCTACGGCCTGGTCGAATACAAGCGGGTCTTAGACCTTTTGCCCGAGCACGGCTTTTCACGTGCGAACTGCATCCCCCATGGAGGTCACCAGATGGCGCTCAACATAGCCGCCGGGTTGGGCCTGGGTGGGAACGAAAGCTACCCGGATGTCTTCCACCCCTTCGGCGGTTTCGCCGATGGGATCGCGGTCGAGGACAGCCAGGTCACGCTGCCCGACTGCCCCGGCATCGGCTTCGAGCTGAAATCGGCGCTGATCGAGACCTTGCGAGACGCGACCAGAACCTAAGGGCTTGCCCTGGGCTGCGCCGCTTGCCAGATATCGCTGTCCGTAACCCGCGAGGCTCCGATGACCGACCGACCCGACCTCGGCACCCCCCTGCCCGATAGCTGGACGCCGCCGCCCAAGCCCGTCCGCGCGGTGATGGAGGGCCGGCTGATCCGGCTCGAGCCGCTGGTTGTCGCCCATGCGCCGGACCTTCATGCGGCGAATACCCAGCCGGGCGGCGCGCGGAACTGGGACTACCTGCCCTATGGGCCTTACGAGACCGAAGCCGACTATGCCGCTTGGGTCGGCGAGATGACCCGCGACGGCGACCCGATGTTCTACGCGATCATCGACAAGGCGACTGGCAAGGCGGTCGGCGTCGCCAGCTATCTGCGCATCAATCCTGGTTCGGGCTCGATCGAGGTCGGGCATATCAATTTCTCACCCCTTCTTCAGCGCAAGCCGGGTGCGACCGAGGCCATGTATCTGATGATGAAATGGGCCTTCGAGGCGGGCTACCGGCGTTATGAGTGGAAATGCAACGCGCTGAACCAGCCCTCGCGCGGCGCGGCCATGCGGCTGGGATTGAGTTATGAGGGGGTCTTCCGCCAGGCCACCGTCTCGAAGCGACGCAACCGCGACACTGCTTGGTATGCGGCGATCGACAGCGAATGGCCGGCGCTCGATGCGGCCTTTCAGACCTGGCTCGACCCGGCGAATTTCGACAGCGAAAGCCGCCAGCAGCGACGCTTGAGCGACCTGACCCACCCGATTCTGGTCAACACAGGCTGATCCCATGCCCCAGCCCCGCCCCGAGGTGATGGAGTTTCTGCTCAGCCGCCGCTCGCGCCCAGCCAAGACGCTGGGGCCCGGCGGGCCGGACCGGTCAGCGCTCGAGCAAATGTTGGCGGCCGCCGCCCGCTCGCCCGATCACGGTAAGCTGGAACCATGGCGGTTCATCGTGATCGAGGGCGCGTCCCGCGAACAGGCGCAGGCGCTGGCCGCGGATCGTGCCCAGGCATTGGAGCTAGACGAGTCGACGGCCGCGAAGACGGTCGCAGCCTTCGGCCAAGGCGAGGTGATCGTCGCTGTGATCTCGAGCCCCAAGCCATCGGAGAAAGTTCCGCTTTGGGAGCAGCATCTCTCCGCCGGGGCGGTTTGCCTGGCGCTTCTGAACGCGGCGCTCGCCAGCGGCTGGGGCGCCAATTGGCTGACCGGCAAGATGGCCTATGACCCGGTCTTCATTATGGATTTCCTGCGCTGCACGGACGGCGAGGCGGTGGCCGGATTCATCCATATCGGCACCGAGACAGTCATGCCACAGGACCGGCCCCGGCCCAATCTATCCGCGATCACGACATGGGCATGATCGGCGATTTCCTGCGCGCCGTCAGCCAGGTCTTCGACGGGCGGTTCACCGGCGTCCTGCTGCGCAGCGTCGGGCTGACCGTCGCGCTTCTTGCCGCCGTCACCGCCGGTGCTGTGTTCCTGACCGGTTTCCTGCCGGCGAGTTTCGACCTGCCGCTGATCGGTGAGATCGAGACGCCCTTCGCCGCCGCCCGCGGTCTGGCGATTGGCGCGATGCTGCTGCTGTCGGCGTTTCTGATGTTTCCGGTGGCCGCGCTTTTCGTCGGCCTCTACCTCGACCGGATCGCCGAGGCGGTCGAGGCGCGCCACTATCCGGACCAGCCCCCCGCGCGCCCGATGCCCATAGGCGAGGCAATGCGCGGCGCGCTCTGGTTCATGTGCATCGTGATCGCGGTCAATTTGGTCGGCCTGATCTTCTATCTGATCTCCGGTCCTCTCGCGCCGCTGATTTTCTGGACGGTCAACGGGTATCTGTTCGGGCGGGAGTATTTTGAGCTGGTGGCCCTCAGGCGGCTTCAGCCGCCCGAAATGCGCGCGCTGCGGCGTAAGAACGGGTTTCAGATCTGGCTCTCGGGCGCGCTGATGGCGGTGCCGCTCAGCGTGCCCATCGTCAACCTGGTGGTGCCAGTGATCGGGGTCGCCACCTATACGCACATGTATCACCGGCTTTCGGGGAACCGACCGATGCGCCGGGCTTGATCCGGACACTGGGCCGACGGCCTCAAGGGGCTAGCCTCACTCCCTCTGCGAGGGCAGTTTCAGAAACCCGATATCGTCAATCGTCACCCACCGGTCGATGATGGCCAGGTAAGCGCCCACGAACCCGGCCGTCGCCACGACCGTGGTCAGGATCACTTTCTTTCTGATCATCGCGTCCACCGGCGCGCTGGCTGGCGTGCCTGGCACCACCTTGCCATCCTCGGATTGGCTGGTCTGCCAGAGCGGGTTCACGATGAAGAACGTGATCGCCCAGATCACGCAGTAGAGGACAATCGCCGAGGTGATGACCATCTCAGACCTGCTCCAGCTCAACGAGCGTTCCGGTAAAATCCTTTGGGTGCAGGAACAGCACCGGCTTGCCATGCGCGCCGGTCTTGGGCTCGCCATCGCCCAGCACCCGGGCGCCGGCGGCTTTTAGCCGGTCACGCGCCGCCAGAATGTCGTCGACCTCATAGCAGACATGATGGATGCCGCCCGACGGGTTTTTGTCGAGGAACCCCTGGATGGGTGAATTGTCGCCCAACGGGTAAAGCAGTTCGATCTTGGTGTTGGGCAACTCGATGAAAACGACCGTGACGCCGTGATCCGGCTCGTCCTGCGGCGCCCCCACCTTGGCGCCGAGCGTATCGCGGTACTGGTCGGATGCGGCCTCGAGATCAGGCACCGCTATGGCCACATGGTTCAGTCGTCCGATCATCGGAGCCTCTTTGGAAAGTCTCAGACCTGGATGTAGACTGCCGGGCAAAGGCGGACAAGCGGCGGGGAGTCGCGGACCTCCGCTAGACAAAGGTGGTTCGATGGCGATTACTCTGCGCGTCACGGCACTTTTAGCCGCGTTGATGCCGATCGGAGTTCCTGCCTTGGCCGACCCACAGGGATTTTCCCTGCGGTTTATCGACCGCACCAAGGTCTATAACCGCGATGCCGGCCTGACCGAGGCGTCGGGGGTGACTCTGTCCGCCGCGGGCGACCGGTTGTGGGTTGTCAGCGACGACACCAAGAAGGTCTTTGGCCTTAGCCTGGATGGCGATATCGACACGTCCTTCGACCTCAACAGCAGTGACCTGGAAGGCATCGCCGTCGGCGAGGGTGTTTTCGTCACCGTCGCCGAGAATGGCAACCTGGTGCAATTGATCGACAGTGCGACGCGCGAGCTGCAGATCAGCGCGCGGATCACCGATCTCCCAATCGATGCCGAGCTGAAGGCGAAGCTGAGCACAATCGACAAGGAGAACGGTCTCGAAGGCGTCACGATCGATCGCGCAACCGGTATGGTCTTCGTGGCCGTCGAGACCGATCCACGCCTGTTGCTCCGGCTCACGCCCGACCTGGACCGGATCACGAACTATTGGGAACTGACCTCGGATGCGGGCTTCCGTATCAAGGGGCTGAGCGACGCGGAACTCGACATCTCTGGCCTAGAGCACGATCCGCGCGACGGCCATTTGTGGATCGTCAGCGATAGGGGCAAGTCTGTCTTCCGTTTCGATCCACGCTTGGGCAATGCGAGCAGCGCGCCGTTGATCTTCCAGAAGGATGGCGAGTCCAAGAGGGTCAAGAACGCCGAAGGAATTGCGTTCGATCCCGCGCGAGGACGGATCTATATTGTCACCGACCAAGGGAAGAAATCCCGGCTCTACACGTTCCAGGTCGAGTAACGCTCAGAACTCCACCACCTCAGCGACACCCGGGATGTCCTTCAGCGCGCCTCTAACCTCGGGGCCCACCGGATAGGGTTCGGCCAGCGCGATCTCGACCTCGCGTTTCTCGTCGGGGATCGGCAGGATCAAGTGCACAGGGCCCCTGCCCCCGGTGCGTTTTAACTTGGTCACCTGATCGAGCCGCGCACGGATCGAGGCCATGGCGGCGGGATCTTCCACATAGATTTCGAGCCCCGCCGCAGCGGCCCCGGCCACGACTTCCTCGATCGGCTGCACGCCGCGCAGCATCATGCGCGAAGCGTCGTCGCCCGGATCGGTTTCGACCCGAAGCACCAGGTTCCGGCCCGTCTCCAGCAAAGCTTCAGCCTCGGCCAGCACATCCGAAAACGCCATCACCTCATAGCCGCCCGTGGGATCGGAGAAGGCAATGAAGGCGAACCGATTTCCGCGTGCGGATTTGCGGATCTGCACCGCGGCCAGCGTGCCGGCGATCCGTGCCGCGCCCCCTGTCCGCGCCTTGCCGGCCGAGAACTCGGCGAAGGTCAGAACCTCCTGGCGCTTCAAGGCACCCATATAATCCTCGAGCGGGTGGCCACTGAGGTAGAAACCGACCGCCCCATGCTCCTCGCGCAGCCGCTCGGCGGGCAGCCAATCGTCGCAGCCGGTCAGGCGCGGCGGCGGCAAGTCCTCGCCGCCATCGCCGAACAGCGAGGTTTGCGCCGAGCTGCGGTCATCGTGACAGGCCGAGGAAAAATCGGTCAGGGCGTCGATGCTCAGCAGCAGCCGGTGACGGTTCCGGTCTAGGCAGTCGAGCGCGCCCGCGCGCACCAGGCTTTCGAGCGCGCGCTTGCCCAGCGCCCTCAGGTCCACCCGCCGCGCCAGATCAAAGACATCCGCGAACGGCCCCCCGTCCTTGCGCGCGATCTCGATCAGCCGCATCGCTTCGACGCCTACATTCTTGAGCGCCCCCAGCGCATAAAGAATGCGTCCCTCCTCGACCGAGAACTTGGCGTGTGATCCGTTGACCGACGGCGCCTCGACCGGCAGCTCCGCCCGGCGGCATTCCTGCACGTAGGTATTCAGCTTGTCGGTCAAGTGCAGGTCCAGGTTCATGACCGCCGCCATGAACTCGACCGGATGGTTCGCCTTCAGCCAGGCGGTCTGGTAGCTGACCACTGCATATGCCGCGGCGTGGGACTTGTTGAAGCCGTAATTGGCGAACTTGTTCAGCAGGTCCCAGACTTGCTGGGCCTTGGCCTTCTTGACCCCGTTCTCAGCAGCGCCGGCCAGGAACTTGGGCCGCTCGGCATCCATCGCCTCCTGGATCTTCTTGCCCATGGCCCGGCGCAGCAGATCGGCGCCGCCCAGCGAGTAACCCGCCATCTTGCGGGCGATCTCCATCACCTGCTCCTGGTAGACGATGATGCCCTGGGTTTCGTCCAGGATCGGGTCGATCGAGGGATGCAGGCTCTCGCGCGGCTCGCGGCCGTTCTTGACGTTGCAGAACTTCGGGATGTTTTCCATCGGACCAGGGCGGTAAAGCGCCACCAGAGCCACGATATCCTCGATACAGGTGGGGTGAAGCTGGCGCAGCGCATCACGCATCCCCTGGCCTTCCACCTGGAAGACCCCAACCGTGTCGGCCCGGCCATATAGCTCGTAAGTCTTGGCGTCATCCAGCGGGATCGCGGAGATGTCGATTTCGATCCCCCGCTCGCGCAGCAGGTCGACCGCGTTTTGGATGACCGTCAGCGTCTTCAGCCCCAGGAAATCGAACTTCACCAGGCCAGCCGGCTCGACCCATTTCATGTTGTATTGGGTTGCCGGCATCTCAGAGCGCGGGTCGCGGTAGAGCGGGACCAGTTCGGCCAACGGCCGGTCACCGATCACGATCCCTGCCGCATGGGTCGATGCGTTCCTGAGCAGCCCCTCGATCTTTTCGGCGATATTCAGCAGCACCGCGACGTTCTCGTCCCGCGCCGCCTCCTCCTCCAGCCGGGGTTCCTCTTTGCGCGCTTGCTTGACCGACAGCGGCTTGACCCCTTCGACTGGGATCAGCTTCGACAGGCGGTCGCCTTGGCTGTAGGACATCTGCATGACCCGGGCGACATCGCGCACCGCCATCTTCGACAGCAGTGTACCGAAGGTGATGATCTGCGCGACCCGGTCGCGGCCGTATTTCTGCTGCACATAGGCGATCACTTCCTCTCGCCGGTCCTGGCAGAAATCGATGTCGAAATCCGGCATCGAGATGCGCTCGGGGTTCAGAAACCGCTCGAACAAAAGGCCATAACGCAATGGATCAAGGTCAGTAATCGTCAATGCGTAGGCAACCAAAGACCCAGCACCCGAGCCGCGTCCAGGCCCCACCGGAATGTCATGGGACTTCGCCCATTTGATGAAATCGGCAACGATCAGGAAGTAGCCAGGGAAGCCCATCTGCTCGATGACACCCAGCTCGAATTCCAGCCGGCCTTCGTAGTCCTTGACCTCGGCCGCGTGCGGAATGACCGCCAGGCGTTCCTTCAACCCCTCGTGCGCCTCACGTTTCAGCTCGTCCACCTCGTCATCCGCGAAACGCGGCAGGATCGGGTCATGGGTGCGCGGCCGGTAGGCGCAACGCCGGGCGATCTCGACCGTGTTCTCGATCGCCTCCGGCAGGTCGGCGAAACGCTCAACCATCTCGGCTTCGGTTTTCAGGTAGTGTTCTGGCGTTAGCTGCCGCCGGTTCGATTCGTTCACGTAGCGCCCCTCGCCGATGCAGAGGAATGCGTCATGCGCCTGGAAGAGCTCCGGCGCCTGGAAATAAACGTCGTTCGTGGCGACCAGAGGAAGCGCCTGATCGTATGCAACCTCGATCAACCCGGGTTCGGTGGCCTCCTCGGACATCGTTCGGCGGCTATTGCCGGAGCCATGACGCTGAATCTCCACATAAAGCCGATGCGGGAACATCTCAGCCAATTGCCGCGTCAGCAGTTCGGCCACTGGGCGCCGGTTGGCCTGCAGCAGCCGTCCCACCGGCCCCTCGGCTCCACCGGTCAGGCAAATCACCCCGTCAGCGTGGGCCGACAATGTCTCCAGGCTGACATGGGGCAGTTGCGTGACGTCGGTGTCCAGGAACGCAGCCGACGAAAGCGCCATTAGGTTCCGCCACCCGGTTTCGTTTTGCGCGTAGAGCGCAATCGGCGCCGGCTCGACCGGCTTCTCGCCCGGCGCGCCTTCCGCATAGGCGACGGCAAGCTGCAACCCCATGATCGGCTGCACGCCGGCGCCCGCGCAACTCTCCGAAAATTCCAGCCCCCCGAAGAGGTTATTGGTGTCCGTCACCGCTACCGCCGGGAAGCCCATCCCGGCACAAAGCCCCGGCAGCTTCTTCACATGCACCGCGCCCTCGCGCAGCGAATAGGCGGAGTGGACGCGGAGATGGATGAAGCGGGGAGAATCGGCCATGGGGCGAGACTAGAGCAGACGCCTGAGAGGCGGAATGCCCCGATCCATGCTTGCCCCAACTTTCCGCATCGCGCAGTCTGCGGTGGACCGCAGGGAGCCAAAAATGTCCGATCGCGAAACGCTCGATTTCACCGACCCGATGCAGCGCCCGCGCTTCACCGGGCTCGCCACCTTCTTCCGCCTGCCATACCGGGAGGATTTCGAGGCCGACCCGCCCCAAATCGGCGTCTGCGGCGTGCCCTATGACGGCGGCGTCACCAACCGCCCCGGCCCCCGTCACGGGCCGCGCGAGGTGCGCAACCAGTCCTCGCTGATGCGCCGGGTCAACCAGGCGACCGGCGTCAACCCGTTCGATGCTGCCAAGGTGGCCGATATCGGCGATGCCTGGATCAGGAAGCCCTACGAACTGGAGGGGGCGCACAAGGAAATCGAGGACTATTTCGCCCGGGTGAAAGCCGCTGGCACAAGGGCGCTGGCCTGTGGCGGCGACCACTCGGTCAGCCTGCCGATCCTGCGCGCGTTGGCCAAGGACGGCGCGCCGCTCGGAATGATCCATATCGATGCCCACGCGGATACGGGCGATGATTATGGTGGCTCGCGTTTCCACCACGGCGCGCCTTTCAAGGTGGCGGTAGACGAGGGACTGTTGGACCCAAAGAAGGTGGTTCAGATTGGCATCCGCGGCTCGCTCTACCAGGCGGATATGTGGAAGTTCAGCTTCGAGAGCGGCATGCGCGTCATGATGATGGAGGAGGTCGAGGAACGCGGCTGGCGTGCCTGCATCGAAGAGGCGCGTGAGATCGTGGGCCAGACGCCGATCTATGTGAGCTTCGATATCGACAGCCTCGACCCGTCGCTGGCGCCAGGCACCGGAACGCCCGAGGCAGGCGGCATCACCATGCGCGAGGCTCAGGGCATGATCCGGCGGCTCGCGGGGCTCGATATCAGGGGCGCCGACACGGTCGAGGTCTCGCCGCCCTTCGACGTGGGCGGGATTACGGCGTTGAATGGCGCGACGGTGATGTATGAACTCCTCTGCGTCATGGCGGCGGGATGACAGCCCTGCTGGACGAGGTCACAGCCGAGATCGTCCGTCTGCACGACTTCTTCGAGGGCTGGTTCCAGGGCACACTGCCCCAGAACGCCCTCGACACGAGTCTGGCCCCGGTGCTGCACCCGGATTTTGAGAACATCCAGCCCGCCGGGACAGTGCTGACCCGTGCCGTGCTGCTCGGCGCGATCGCCAAAGCACACGGCACCAACCCGGACTTCCGGATCGGGATCCGCGAGCCGCGTCTGCTGGGCCATTGGCCCGATGCGGGCCTGATCCTGGCAGGCTATGTCGAAGCCCAATTCGGCGCCCGGAATACGACCCCGGCCGACAACCTGCGCCGCTCCACCGTGCTTTTCGAGCGCCTGGAAGAAAGGCTCATCTGGCGTTACGTACACGAGACGGCGTTGCCCAGCTAGCCAATCACATTGTTAGTGTCCCAAATCGGGACGCCCCGCCACTTGGCGGCCGCTCTGTTACCACTCAGATAGGGTTTTGATAACCGTGGCATTTTATCGTGCATCGGCGCCGCGATCTTCTGGGGCGAACGGGTGGGTGCTCGATGCCGGGACCGAAAGAGAAGCTTGCCGATGAAAGCGAGTTCGACCAGGCCGCCCGGATCGCCAACAAGGTCCTGGACTACGCCCACCGATATCGCAGCCCGCCCAAGCCGCGCGCCTACGAGGTGTGGTTTACCTACCTAACCGGCGAGGATCCCGCGCTCTCGGCCCGGATCGAGAGCGAGATCGTCAAATCGAACGAAGTCGATCTGGACACGATCGACGAGATATACGCCGATCATTTCCTGCAGCGGCGCCTCTCGACCGGCATGACCCGGATCGGCGACGAGTTGGACGCGGGCCTGCGCGACACGCTGAGCGTGGTGCGCGAGGGGTTGGGTTCGTCGAAACGCTTCCTCACGTCGCTGCAGATGGCGCGCGACAAGATCGCGACAACGCCCCGCGACCAGGACACCAAGCGCACGGTGATGGACCTGCTCGAGCTTGGCCGCGAACATGCCAACCAGACAGAGGTGGTCAGCGACGAGCTGAACAAGGCGCGCGCCCAGGTCCTGGCCCTACAGCGCGAGCTGCACCGGCTGCGCGACAGTGCCTATCTGGACCACTTGACCCAGATCTCGAACCGCCGGCACATGGACGAGGTCTTGGCGCGCGAGATCGCGCTGGCCGAAGTGAACGGCGACCCGCTCAGCTTCGCGCTCGCCGATCTCGACCTCTTCAAGCGGCTGAACGATGACCATGGCCATGCGATCGGCGACGCGGTGCTGAAACACTTCGCGGCGCTTTTGCGCAAGAACCTCAAAGGCCAGGACACGCCGGCCCGTTATGGCGGCGAGGAATTCGCGGTGATCTTCCCGAAGACTGCGCTCTACGGCGCGGCCCGCGCGACGGACAACATCCGCAAGCTCTTCCACGAGACCGATTTCGTGCTCAGCCGCGACCGCTCATCGATCGGGCGCCTGTCGGTCTCGTTCGGGGTGACTCAGTTTCTGCCGGGCGAGACCATGTCGCACCTGATGGGCCGTACCGACGATTTGCTCTACCAGGCCAAGAGGCAGGGGCGGAACCGGGTCGAGACGGATATGTGAGGGCCAGTTCTTCTGCGGGTAGATATCCGCAAATCTGGTTTGCTGTGGCCAGTCTATCCGCAGTAACGTCGCCCGATGCAAACGCGCCGCGGGGGCACTCCCCTCACCGAGCCGGAGACTCAAATGTCATCCCATTTTCATGCAAGCGCCGCCCAGGCGGACCCGCTGATCGCCGAAGCTTTGGCGAATGAACTGGCGCGCCAGCAGGACCAGATCGAACTCATCGCATCGGAAAACATCGTCAGCCGCGCGGTGCTGGACGCTCTTGGCCACGAGATCACGAACAAGACCCTGGAGGGGTACCCGGGCAACCGGTTCCACGGCGGTGGCCAATATGTGGATGTGTTGGAACAGGCCGCCATCGACCGGGCGAAGGAGCTGTTCGCCTGTGACTACGCCAACGTACAGCCGCATTCTGGATCGCAGGCCAATCTTGCGGTGTTCTTCCTGCTGTTGAAACCCGGTGATCCGGTGCTCTCGCTTGACTTGGCTGCCGGGGGGCATCTCAGCCACGGTTTGACCGCGAACCTGTCGGGCCGGTGGTTCACCCCAAGCCATTACAGCGTCGACCCCGAGACGGAAGTGATCAACTACGATGCATTGGAAAAGCAGGCCGAAGAGGTCAAACCGAAACTGCTGATCGCTGGCGGCTCCGCCTACCCACGTGAGATTGATTTCGAGCGTATGGGCCGCATCGCGAGAAAGGTGGGGGCCTGGTTTCACGTCGATATTGCCCATATTGCGGGACTTGTTGCAGGCGGTGTCCACCCCTCGCCGTTTCCCCATGCCGACATCGTCACCTGCACGACCACCAAGACCCTGCGTGGCCCGCGCGGCGGGGTCATCCTGACCAATAATGAAGATTGGTTCCGCCGCCTGCAATCGGCGGTGTTCCCGGGCGTTCAAGGATCGATCCACACCCAGGTGATCGCGGCCAAGGCGATCTGTCTGGGCGAAGCGCTGCAGCTTTCCTTCCGGATCTATGCGGCGCAGGTCAAGGCCAACGCCAGGGCGCTGGCCGATAGTCTGCAATCGCGGGGCATCCGCGTCGTGTCGGGCGGCACAGACACGCATATCGTGCTTCTGGATCTCAGCTCCAAGAACCTGACAGGCAAAAGGGCGGAAGCGATCCTGGACCGCGCCGATATCACGTCGAACAAAAACGCTATCCCGAACGATAGCCCGCGTCCGCCTGAATGGGTTGGCCTCCGGCTTGGCACCGGTGCTGCCACGACGCGCGGGCTGAAAGAGGTTCAATGCCAAAGCCTGGGCGACATCATCGCTGATCTGATTGAAGCCGAAGCCTCCGGCACCGCCGATGCGACCCTGACTGACGCCAAGGCGAAAGTAGCCAAGATCTGCAGGGATTTCCCGATCTACAGCTGACGCCAGAACGTGCCTGAGACCAACCAATTTCAGTCAGAGGGGATCATGTCCGACAAACCGATGGATTTCCTTGTCTTCCAGGCCGACCAGGTTACCGCCCGCGCCTTGGCCGCATATGGCAACCCGGTGTGCAAGACACCGGCCCTGGATCGCGTGGTCGAGAGCGGAACAGTGTTCCGGAACGCCTATGCCAACTACCCGCTTTGCGGCCCCTCGCGGGCGTCGATGATGTCGGGTCTGATGCCGTTCCAGGGAGGGTTTTTCGATAACGGAACGGAATACCCCGCGACGATCCCCAGCTTCGCCCACTACCTGCGCATGCTCGGCTATCAGACCTGCCTTTCGGGCAAGATGCATTCACGGCCTAGTTCCCGCGCCGCTTCCTAGGCAGTGGAGGTCGGCAAAGTCACAGTAAGCTAGATCGCTGCTTTTTAGAGCGGCGGTGGCCACATTAAGTTCATGGCAGAGCAAGCGGGCCGGCCGAATGCGCAAAAAATCCGCTTCGGCGAGCTCCTTAAAATAAAGGAGGCCCGCACCGCAGGCCTCCATAAATGTCTCTGTATTGCGTCGGCGATTACGGGTTCTGGTTTTCCAGAGTGCCGATGTTCACGCCCGCGCCGGCAGACTCCAGCGTCGAGTTGACGCTCGAGACCAGCGTGGACACGCCGTTGTTGAAGATCGCGTAAACGACCATGATGCCGAGCAGCAGGATGCCAGCCGTCAGAGCGACCCAGTCGATCGTCACAGCGCCGGCATCGTCGGCGAGAAACTTGGTGAAGTTGGTCATAGAACCCTCCAAAGATTTACAGATCCGGTCACCTGCCAACTCTCCTAAAACAGGCTCCCGGCACTCTACAGTGCAAACCGCATCGAACCCCTCGGCGCGGCCAGGCCGTTCTCGTAGCTCCGAGGACGCCCCAACGAAAGATTAACCTATATTAGTTTGACAACATTTCGGCGAAAAAGTGTTATAATATTTGAGAAAAATTGTCTTTCTTAGCAAGCTTCTAGGTCAAGCGTTTTAATTCTTAGATAGAAACAATACGGCAATAAAAATTGCAGTTAGCAACTTCGGATCGCAATGACTTTTGCCTGTATTCGAATTTCGATACGTTGCCCAAGATCCGGCTTCCTGAGTTTCGCCAGTTGATCTGATCCGCTCCCAACGAGTGGTTGAGAAGAATCAATTTTTTCTACAAGCATTACACGTTCAAGCCAGTCATCGGCTATCGACGGCTCGCCGTCACTTTAAGCGATGTCTACGCGGGTCAGAAACGTTCATCTGAACAATTTTCTCGGATGGCCGCATCGTCCGCATCCCGGCCATTCACAGCTTGGTAAGTCCAGACTTCTGCAAACCGCCGCTCAAGAGGAATGGGTAGCCCATCGACCATGACCGCGTTATGCGACGGCAACACCTTAATTTCAGGTAAATTTTCCTGACAATCTTCAACGATTACAATCGCCTAACCAGAATTCTCACTGTGAGACTTCGGCCTGTCCCACACCCATTCCCCGGGTTTGACCCCAGTTTGACCCGGGGCTTCGCAGGCATCAAGCGACCATCAAGCTTCCGCTACGCCGGCCCCCCGCTCACGACGCCACTACCCCGCCTTCCAACCTGACCGTCCGGTCCATCCGGGATGCCAGGTCGTGGTTGTGAGTGGCGATCAGGGCCGCCAGGCCCGTCTCGCGGACGACCTCCAGCAGCATGTCGAAGACCCGGCTGGCGGTCTCGGGATCCAGGTTGCCCGTGGGCTCGTCGGCCAACAAAACACGTGGCCGGTTGGCCAGCGCCCGGCAAATCGCGACGCGCTGCTGCTCGCCGCCGGAAAGCTCGGCCGGACGGTGGCTGCCCCGCTCGGCCAGCCCGACCCGGGCCAGCAATTCGTCGGCGCGCTTCATCGCGCCCCGCTCGCTCGCGCCCGCGGTCATCAGCGGGATCGCCAGGTTCTCGCGGGCCGAAAACTCCGGCAGCAGATGGTGGAATTGGTAGACAAATCCCAGAAGCCGCCGCCGGGCAGCGGTGCGGGTCTGGTCATCCAGGCCGGAATACACCCGGCCCTCGATTGCGACCGTGCCCGAATTGGGCGTATCCAGCAGCCCCGCGATCTGCAGCAGGGTCGACTTGCCAGCGCCCGAAGGCGCCACCAGCGCCACGACCTCGCCCGCGGCGACGTTCATGCTCGCGCCCGTCAGCACCTCGACCCGGCGCGGCCCCTGGTCGAAGTGCCGGGTCACGTCATCCAGGCTGAGAGCATCACTCATATCGCAGCGCCTCGACCGGATCGAGCCTGGCCGCCCGCCGCGCCGGGTAAAGCGTCGCCAGGAAGGCGAAAAGCAGTGAAACCGCGCAGGTCAACGCCACGTCGCGCCACATCAGCACCGCGGGCACCCGGGTCAGGAACCGGATCTCCGGGTCCCAGACCGACGTGCCGGTGATCGCCTCGACCACCGTCTGGATCTCGTGGATATAGGTGGTGAACAGGACCCCCGCGATGACGCCCAGCAAAGTGCCCGTCACCCCGATCGCCGCACCGCAGATGAAGAAGATGCGCAGGATCGCGCCCCGCGTCATCCCAAAGGTCCGCATGATCGCCACCTGCCGGCCCTTCTCCTTGACCAGCATGATCAGCCCCGAGACGATGTTCAGCGCCACGATCACGAAGATCAGCGACAGGATGATGAACATCACATTGGCCTCGACCTTGAGCGCCGAGATAAAGGCGCCGTTGGCCCTCTGCCAATTCCAGAGGTATGCGTCGCTGCCGATCTTCGGTTGAAGCTCGGTCCCGATCTCCTCGACCCGGTCAGGGTCGCCCACCATGATCTCGACCCCGTCGGCGCGATCGGGCTTATTGAAATACTTCTGCGCTTCCTCCAGCGGCATGAAGACGAAGACCTTGTCGTACTCGCTCATGCCGATGCGGAAGATGTAAGTCACCGTATATGTCTTCGTTCGCGGAACCGTGCCAAGGACAGTGGTCAAGCCGCGAGGACTGATCAGCGTAATCCGGTCACCAACGGCGAGACCCAGCTTGCGCGCGAGCCCCGCCCCAATCGCGACGCCATCTTCGTAATCGTCCAAACTGCCGAGCGCCTCCTCGGGATCGGCAACCCCTGGAAGGGTCATAATGTCTTCTTTGCGCATCCCCCGGATCAGCGCGCCCGCATTGCCCGCTTCCGACGAGGCCATGACCTGACCCTCGACCATCGGCGCGACGCGGGTGACGTCCGGATGCTCGCCAACCCGGCCAGCGATGGCGTCATAGTCGGTCAGGCCCTCCTGGTTCGACGGCAGCACGATGATATGGGCCTGGGCACCGAGGATGCGGCCGACCAGCTCGGCGCGGAACCCGTTCATCACCGACATCACCACGATCAGCGTGCCGACGCCCAGCAGGATGCCGGCCAGCGAGAACCCGGCGATGACCGAGATCGCCCCCTCCTTGCGCCGGGCGCGCAGATAGCGCCAGGCGATCATCCACTCCAACCGCGAAAACGCGCTCGGCGCAGAGGAAGGCGGACTTGAGGGCGCTGTCTCGCTCACGGGGTCAGAGCCCCCTATAGGTTTCGGCAAGCCGCGAGACCGCATCCTCGGGTGACACCTCGTGCGTCTCGCCCGTGCGGCGCCAGGTCAACTCAGCCGTGCCGGATTGAAGACCGCGCGGGCCGATGGTCACCCTCCAAGGCAAGCCAATCAGCTCCATGGTGGCGAACTTGGCCCCTGCCCGCTCGTCGCGGTCGTCATAGAGCACGTCGAGGCCCGCCGCCTTCAACTGGCCATAGAGCGCCTCGCAGGCCGCATCGGTCTCGGCGTCTCCCTGTTTGAGGTTCACCAGACCAACATCGAAAGGTGTCACACTCTCGGGCCAAATAATGCCCTTGTCGTCGTGGCTCGCCTCGATGATGCCGCCGACCAGTCGGCTGACGCCAATCCCGTAGCTGCCGCTGTGGACCGCCACGCGCTCACCCTCGGGCGTGGCGATCATCGCGCCGAGCGGTTCGGAATACTTGGTGCCGAAATAGAAGATATGGCCGACCTCGATGCCGCGCGCAGTGACCTGGCGCTCTTTCGGCACCTCAACCTCGAAGACTGCCTGATCGTGGGTATCGTCTGTCCGGGCATAGGCGCCTGTCCACTCGTCGCAGATCGCCTGGATCTGGGCCTGGTCGTGATAGTCGATTTCGCGGTCCTGGAAATTGAGGTCCAGAAGTTCGCTATCGACGAATACCTGGGTCTCGCCGGTCTCGGCCAGGATCAGAAACTCATGCGCATAGTCGCCGCCGATCGGGCCGCTTTCGGCGCGCATTGGCACCGCCTTCAGCCCCATCCGGCCAAAGGTGCGCAGATAGCTGACCATCATCTGGTTGTAGCTGTGAATTGCGCTCGCCTTATCCAGATCGAACGAATAGGCGTCCTTCATCAAAAACTCGCGCCCGCGCATCACGCCGAACCGGGGCCTGACCTCGTCACGGAACTTCCACTGGATGTGGTAGAGGTTCTTCGGGACATCCCTGTAGGAACTGCAATAGGCCTGGAAGATCTCGGTGATCTGCTCCTCGTTGGTCGGCCCGTAAAGCATGTCGCGGTCGTGCCTGTCCGTGATGCGCAGCATCTCGGGTCCGTAGTCGTCATAGCGCCCACTCTGACGCCAAAGATCCGCCGATTGGATCGTCGGCATCAAAACTGGGATGGCGCCGGCCCGCTGCTGCTCCTGATGCACGATCTCCTCGATCCGGCGCAGAACCTTGTAGCCGAGCGGCAACCAGGAATAGATCCCGGCGCTCGCCTGGCGCACCATTCCAGCGCGCAGCATCAGTCGATGCGACACGATCTGCGCCTCGGCCGGAGTCTCTTTAAGAACCGGCAGAAAGTATCTGGTCAGGCGCATCTTTTTTCCCTCGTCCCGAAAACTTCCCGGCCACGGATAGTGGAGTCAGGTGCCGGTGTAGGCGACCAAGGCAATTTGGGCAAGCGCACCACGAATTACCGGCCAAAACGGATTTGGACTGCATTTCCAACAGGCGGAACACGTATTTAAAACAAGTGACAACAACCAGAAGATGCATTAGGAATCCGCGCATATAAGGACGGAAGGTCACTGATCTCCGGTCCAAGTCTGGGGGAGGAAGCGGCCTGTGTTTCACAGGCCGTTTTCATTTTCTGATTTAAGTTACTCATGGATCATTCTGATATTACACGTAAATTGCCCTCTACACCTAGATCGACAGTCAACTGACGAAGGCGCTTTTCGACCTCCTCGCCCGCAAGCTCCGCCGCCGGCCCACGCAATACCAGTTCTAGTTGATCGCTGCCGTAGACCACGCGGCAATGCCCCAGCATCCCGGGCGCCGCGCCGGATAGCACTGTGCCCAGGCGGAACACCAATCCATAGCGGATCGCGCGCTCGATCGTCTCGGCATCCAAAAGCTCGGGCAACCGCGATTGATCGAGCAGTTTTCGCGCGCGCTTGTAGCGGATCGAGAGGATTGTCCCGACGAAGGCACGGCCGCGATGGCCGAGATCGGTAAGCGTGGCACGGGTCACGGTCTCCCAGACGCCCGGAACGCGATAGTCCGGGTGATTGCGCCAATTCACGTCCACCAACCGCGCCGCCGCGTCGATCAAGCGCTCCTCGGCCTGATTGATCGGTGCGATCACGGTCTTGGTCCATGCCGCCAATTCCGGCCCCAGGCCCGGGTTCCGGGCGTGGAGCACCTCTTGTGCATCGCAGGCCGCGATCAGCGGATCGCGCAACCGCACCGGCGCCGGCATGTGTTCCAGGCAGACCCCCTCGCGCAGGCCAAAGCCCGAGACCTTGATCTCGCCCGGGCTCAAGGCCTTGATCAGGTGGCGCAGCAAGACACCGACCTGGGGCATCAGCGCGACGCGACCGCTGGGCACGCCAGGCAGCGCCGCGATCTCGTCAGTGGATGCGCCGGCGGCCCAGTCTGCCAGGGCCAGGGCCTCCTTCGCTGTCAGGGTGAATTCGTGCAGGACGCGCAGTGGATAGTTGGTGCGCTGGATCTGGGCCCGCGCCAGTGCCCGCCATGATCCGCCGACCAGGTACAGACAACCGCCGTCCAAAGAAAAGTCACCGCGCAGGCCGTCGAGGCATTTCGAGATTTCGGCTTCGAAAGCCTTCTTGCGCTTCGCCGCGGCCAGGCGCAGCGGGCCGAGCGGCGTGGTCACGCCCAGGCCAGGCACACCATCGGAAATCCGGCAAAGCTCGAGCGAGGCACCGCCGAGATCGACCACGACACCATCGGCCCTCGGCTCGCCGAACAGCACACCCAGCGCCGCGAAACGCGCCTCCTCGGCGCCACTTGTGATGACGGGGCGCACCCCGGTCTCGGCGGCGACCTGGGTGCAGAACGCCTGGCCATCGCTGGCATCGCGAACAGCCGCGGTCGCCACTGCCGCCAAGGCACCCACATGCAGGATACCCGCGACGGCGGTAAAGCGCCGGATCGCGACAAGCGCCCGCTCCTTCCCCTTAGGGTCCAGTGCGCCGGACTCGGACAGCCTGGCGCCCAAGCCGCACATGACCTTTTCGTTGAAAACGATCGCCGGGCTGCGCCGCCCGCCCTCATAGACCACCAAACGCACCGAGTTCGAGCCCACGTCGATCACGCCGATCCGCTCGGCGGCGCTATCGAGGCCTGGAAATGACGGCGGATATTCCGGGAAGAAGTCGCCCTGCCCGCCAAACCATCCGGGCGGCGGCCGCGATCCGTACGCACTGCCCCTGGTGTCAGCCAGTTGCCTCTTCCTTCTCCCTCTCGCCCACGGCCTTGGTCAGCCTGGGCGCATCCGCGGCGCCGCTGCGCCCACGTCCCGAGAGAGAGGGATACTTCATGAAGAAATCATGGCAACTGAAAAGTTCCTCGCCGGGCTCGCCGGTGGCGCGCACGTAGCGCCCGTCGGGCATCAGCACCCAGCTCTGCGCCTCGTCGCGCAGGTTCGCCGCCATCACCTGGTCGATGATCTGCGAATGAACGGTCGGATTGTCAATCTCGACCAGGGTCTCGACCCGGCGGTTCAGGTTGCGGTCCATCCAGTCGGCCGACGAGATGTAGACGCGCGCCTGGCGCGACGGCAGCCCGTGACCATTACCGAAGCAAACGATCCGGCTGTGTTCCAGGAACCGCCCAACCACTGATTTGACGCGGATATTCTCGGACAAGCCCGGCACGCCGGGCCGGAGCCCGCAAATGCCCCGTATCACCATATCGATCCGCACCCCTTCCCGCGAGGCACGGTAGAGCGCGTCGGCGACCTCGTCCTCGATGAGAGAGTTGAGCTTGACCCAAACATGGGCCGGTCGGCCAGCGCGGGCATGGGCGACCTCCTCGTCGAGCCGCGTCAGCAGGGTCTGCTTCAGCGTCAGGGGCGCGACCTGGACCTTTTCCAGGCTGCGCGGCTCGGCATAACCGGTGGTGAAATTGAAGATCTTCGCCGCGTCGCGGGCGTGAACCTCCGAACAGGTAAACAGAGAGAGGTCCGTATAGATACGCGCGGTAATCGGGTGGTAATTGCCGGTGCCGAAATGCGAATAGGTGACCAGCTCGCCCCCCTCGCGCCGCACGACCGTTGAGATTTTGGCGTGGGTTTTCAGATCGAGGAAACCGAAGACCACTTGGGCCCCTGCCCGCTCGAGCTGGCGCGCAAGCCGGATATTCGCCGCCTCGTCGAACCGCGCCTTCAGCTCGACCAGGGCGGTGACCATCTTGCCTTCCTCGGCCGCCTCGCAAAGTGCCTGGACGATCGGGCTGTCCTTTGAGGTGCGGTAGAGGGTCTGCTTGATCGCCACGACATTCGGGTCGCGTGCGGCCTGTTGCAGGAATTGGACGACGATCTCGAAGCTCTCGTAGGGGTGGTGCAGCAGCATGTCCTTCTGGCGGACGGCGGCGAAGATATCGCCGTCATGGTCGCGCACGCGTTCCGGCAGGCGAGGCTGATAGGGGGGCCAGCGCAGATCCGGCCGGTCCTCGACGATCAACTCCGCGGTATCCGCGATACCAACGATCCCAGCGACCTCGATCATCTCGGTGCGCTCTACGCCCAACTGCCGCGAGATCAACTGCTTCAGCGGCTCGGGCGAGTCGATGGTAAGTTTAAGCCGTATCGCCATGCCCCGGCGCCGGCGCTTGAGCGCGGTCTCGAACTCGCGCACCAGATCCTCGGCCTCTTCCTCGACCTCCAGGTCACTGTCGCGCAACACCCGGAAGACACAGCGGCCAACCGCCGAGTAGCCTGGGAACAGCTGACCGAGGAACAATTCAAGCAAGCTCTCGAGGAGCAGGAACCGGATCTCGCCGCCCGGCCCATTCGCAAGCCGCACGAACCGGTCGAGCTGGGCAGGGACCGGGATCAGTGCCCGCATCTGTTCGCCATCAGTGCGGCGAAGCTCGAGCACCAGGGCCAGACCCTCGTTCGCGATGAACGGGAATGGATGGGCGGGGTCGAGTGCCAGCGGGGTCAGGACCGGAAACACCTGGCTCAGGAAATAATCCTCGAGTTGGGCTAAATCGTCAGCGGTCAGCTTCGCGGCTTCGACCACGTGGATGCCCTCGTCCGCCATGTGCTTGCGCAAATCGGACCAGGTCTTCTCCTGGGCCCGCTGCAGGGCACGCGAATTCTGATTGATTAAATCCAGTTGCCGCGCCGGGCTGCGCCCATCGACCGAGCTGCGCTCGACGCCCGCGCGCATCTGCGCGCGCAGGCCGGCCACGCGCACCGTGTAGAACTCGTCCAGATTGGTGCCCGAGATCGACAGAAAACGCACCCGTTCCAACAGCGGCTGTTTCGGGTTGTCCGCCTCTTCCAGCACGCGCCAATTGAAGGCGAGCCACGAGAGCTCGCGGTTCTGAAACCGCTCGGGCGTTTCCGGGTCAAATTCGCTCAGATGCTCACTGGGCAACGGCGACGGCTTGGTGTTCAGGAAGTCCGCTCTCATTCGCCTGCTCCCGCGCCCAGCATCTGGGCGGCCAGGTGCTGCGTGACCGGGCGCTTGCGCTCCAGCGAAAGGCGGTCGAGCGCGTCGACCGCCTCTTCCGCGGCCGCGCATGAACGCTCGATCCTTCGGGCAAGAAACCGGATCACGTCGGGACCTACCTGCAACTGCCTGTCGGCAAACAGTTTCACCAACAATGATGACAACAGCATGTCATCGGGCTTGTCGAGAGCGGTCACCGGCAATGCGGCCAGACGCGAAGCCAAATCAGGTATCCGGACCGTCCACCGCGCGGGGCCTTCACGGCCGGTGAGCAGGACCCAAGCCCCTTCGTCGCCGGCGAGGTTCAGCAAGTGAAAAAGCGCCTTCTCGGCGCTGTCGCGCTTTTTTTGATCGAGATCGGCGATCCGGTCGACATCTTCGATGACGGCATTTCCCGCCGCTATGGTGCCTCGGACTGCCAAATCGTCAAGCGCTGCGGCATCGATCCGGGCGGCACCGGTCTCCTGCATCCAAACATGGGCCAGATGGGTCTTACCTGATCGCGCCGGACCGCAAAGCGCCATGCGGCGGCCGGGCCAGTCGCGCCAGGCCGAGATCGCCTGGACCGCACTTTGGTTGGACGGCGCGATCAGGAACGCGGCCCTGCCGAGCGCCGGGCGGTGATCGAGCTGAAACGACATCTGCCGCGGCGGGGCGGTCACTGGGTCTCCTCCTCCCGCTCGGCCTCTTCGCTACCGAGATAGAGGCGCCCCTCTTTGTAGCGGTCCAGGAAGAAGCGCCCAAAGACGCCGATCGCCGCAGCCGCCGGAACCGCGACCAGGAGCCCGGCAAACCCGAAGAGCGTGCCGAAGGCCGAAAGAGCGAACAGCAGCCAGACCGGATGCAGCCCCACGCTTCCGCCCACCAGTTTCGGTGTAAGAACGTTGCCTTCCGCAGCTTGTCCGGCCAGAAAAACCCCAGCCACGGCGACGATCATGCCAGGCGTCTCCCAGAACTGAACCACCGCAACGCCGATCGACATGATCCCGCCAACAATCGAACCGACAAAGGGGATAAAGCTGATCAGCCCGGCGAATGCCCCGATCAGCAGCCCGAATTGCAGCCCGATCACGGTCAGCGCGACTGCATAGAACGCCCCAAGGATCGCGCAGACGCTGAACTGCCCGCGCACGAAGCCGGCCAGCACTCTGTCAAGCTCACCCATCAAATCGTGGATGACCGGCCGATGCTGGCGCGGCAGGGCGTCATCGATCCAAGCGATCATCCGGTCCCAATCATAGAGCAGGTAGAACGCGACGACCGGCGTGATGACGGCAAGCGACACGAAATCCACGATCGCCAGGCCACCGGTCCAGAGCCCCTTCAGGATCGAAACGCTCCATTCGTCCGCATTGTCGCGCAGCCTGTCGGCTGCACGGCGCAATGCCGAGTCGTTCTCGGAAAGCGACGGCAGATGCGTCTGCGCAAAATTGCGCAGCGCGTCCAAATTGTCCGGCAGCGCGATAATCGCACTGGCGATCTGCTGGAGCAGCGGTGGAAGCAGCAGCACGACGGTAACAAAGGCGACCGCGAGCGAAGCGGCGGTGATCAGCACTGTCGCCATCAAACGCGAAAACCCCATGCGTTCCAACGCGTCCGCTATGGGATCGGTAAAATAGGCGATCGCGGCGCCGAGGATGAAGGGCAGCAACACGTCCCCCAGAATCCACATCGCCACGACGAAGGCGACCAGGCCTGCCCCCCACCACCGGACCTGCTCGGCAACCCTCATGAGGCGAACTGCTCGCGCAACAGGCGCTCCTCCAGCCCGTGGCCGGGATCGTATAGCAGGTCAATCTCGATCTCGGGCGCCGCTGCGATGCGCACCTCGCGGACGTCGCGCACCTCGATATAGTCGGCGGTGGCAGAGACCGGGCGCTTCTTGTAGCTCAGCACGTCGAAGGTGACCTTTGCCTCCCAAGGCAGGATCGCGCCGCGCCAGCGGCGCGGGCGGAACACCGAGATCGGGGTCAGCGCCATGAGACGCGCGCCGATCGGCAGGATCGGTCCGTGAGCGGACAGGTTATAGGCGGTCGAGCCAGCAGGCGTCGCCACCATGATCCCATCGCAGATCAGCTCCTCCATCTGCACCTCGCCGTCCAAGAGGATGCGGATCTTCGCGGCTTGGCGGGTCTCGCGCAGCAATGCCACCTCGTTGATCGCCAGGGCATCGTGCTGGACGCCAGCGGCATCCACCGCCTCCATGCGCAGGGGATTGATCGCCGCCTTGCGGGCGTGCGACAGCCGTTCGGGCAGATCGTCGGGATTGTAGTCGTTCAACAGGAAACCGACCGTGCCCCGGTTCATCCCGTAAACCGGCGCCGCCAGATCCATATTGTCGTGCAGCGTGTGCAGCATAAAACCATCGCCGCCAAGTGCCACGATTACGTCCGCGTCGGCGGCCGCTACGTGGCCATAACTGTGACGCAGGCTGCGCAAGGCCTCTTGCGCCTCCTCGGCATCGCTGGCCAGGAAACAGATCTTATCGAAACTCAACCGTGTCCTCAGTCCGCTGGATGTCCAGGCCGGCTCCCCAGTGCCAGTTCCAGTGCCTATTCCCCGGGCGCGGCACCATCGTCGCGGCACCATACCGGCGGCGTGGGCCTGCGGCAATCGCGAGCCTGAAATCGGACGCCGAATGGGGCCGGGCACATGGTGCGTCAATTTCTCGCTTGGGAAACTTCCTGTCCTGGAGTGTCGCTTTTGATATAGAAGACCCCAAGCGCCTGGTTTAGCGCCGCGGCTAGTTTTTGCACCGCCGCAATGGCGCGCGCCGCTTGGCGCAAAATACAGCGCCTTTCAAGGAGACGACCCGATGGACGCCACTACCCGTGACGCCGGATTCTTTTCCGAGAGCCTCGACTCTCGTGATCCCGAGCTCTTCGCCTCGATTGCCGACGAATTGCACCGCCAGCAGGACGAGATCGAACTCATCGCGTCCGAGAACATCGTCAGCCGCGCGGTGATGCAGGCTCAAGGGTCGGTCCTGACCAACAAATATGCCGAGGGCTATCCGGGCCGGCGCTACTATGGCGGCTGTCAATATGTGGACGTGGCCGAGCAGCTGGCGATCGACCGGGCCTGCAAGCTGTTCGATTGCAGCTTCGCCAATGTGCAGCCCCATTCCGGCGCCCAGGCGAACCAGGCGGTCAACATGGCGTTGCTGACCCCGGGCGACACGATCATGGGGATGGACCTTGCCTCGGGCGGGCACCTGACTCACGGCTCGCGGGTCAATCAGTCCGGCAAATGGTTCAACGCGATCCAATACGGGGTGACCCGGACCGACAACAATATCGACTACGATCAGTTGGCCGAGCTGGCCGACGAGCACAAGCCCAAGCTGATCATCGCCGGCGGCTCGGCGATCCCGCGCCAAATAGACTTCAAGCGATTCCGCGAAATTGCAGATTCCGTAGGCGCCTGGTTCCACACAGACATGGCGCACTTTGCCGGACTCGTGGCGGGCGGCGTGCATCCGAACCCGCTGGAATATGCCCACGTGGCCACCACCACCACGCACAAGACCCTGCGCGGACCGCGCGGCGGCATGGTGCTGACCAATGATGAGGCGATCGCCAAGAAGATCAACTCGGCCGTCTTCCCCCAGCTTCAAGGCGGACCCCTGATGCATGTGATCGCCGCCAAGTCGGTGGCCTTCGGCGAGGCACAGCGGCCCGAGTTCCGGGCCTATTCGGCGCAGGTCGTGGCCAATGCCCAGGCGCTGGCGAACGCGCTGATCGAGGGCGGGCTGGCACTGGTCACCGGCGGCACTGATACCCACGTCATGCTGGTCGACCTGCGCCCCAAGGGTGTGACGGGAGTGGCCGCCGAACGGGCACTGGGCCGCGCGCATATCACCTGCAACAAGAACGGCATTCCCTGGGATCCGGAGAAGCCGATGGTCACCTCGGGCCTTCGTCTGGGCTCGCCCGCGGGCACGACACGGGGCTTCGCCGAGGTCGAGTTTGCCGAGATCGGCCGCCTGATCGTCGAGGTGGTTGATGGCCTGGCCGCGAATGGCGAAGAAGGCAACGGCGCCGTCGAGCAGGCGGTTAAGGCTAAGGTCAAGGTGCTGTGCGACCGGTTCCCGATCTACGAGGCGGCGTAAGAAACGGGGCGGACAAGCATGTCTGCCCTCGATGCGTTTAGTTCCCCAACGCCGCGCTACCCAGAGGCACTGAGAACTTCCGGCACCAGATGAAGACGGTGTCGAAATCATCGGGGTTGATCTCGGCCGGCACCTTGTAGACCTGGGCGCCCGCATTCTGGCGCAGGGGCTCGAAGTCGGTGCCCTTGGCGAACTTCCCACCCTGGCCGAAGCCGACCCGTGGATCGGGGGCGCCGTCGAAGGCGAAATCGTCTTTGAGGTGGACCTCCCAACCATCGCCGGTCTGGATCACTTCTACGCTGCCCGAGGTGACGTGCCCGCTGGCACCGGTGAAACTGCCGGAACCCGCGCCGGCAAGCGCGATTTGCGGAAGCGCAACCGCCATGGCGGCGATCAGCAAGAAAGGGGCGAAGAGTTTCATCTGTTCAATCTCCAATTCCTGTCCCGAACCCGTGCCGGGGTCCAGTCGGCAGATGTATGCGGGGCCTCGAAAGTGTAGCCGCCAACACGGGCTTGTGACCCCCTGAAACTGTCTGGGGGCGACTTTGGGCGCCGTGGTCAGATCGCGTCGGCGTTCCGGCCAGATATTGCGCCGATCATCACCCCCTACACAATCGATTGGCGGCGCCCTATAGTCATTGTGTGCGCAGCCGAGGGAGAGCCAGATGCGTTGCCCATTTTGCGGAAGTGTCGATACCCAAGTGAAGGACTCCCGGCCCGCCGAAGACCATGTGGCGATCCGCCGGCGGCGGAGCTGTCCGGGCTGCGGTGGCCGGTTCACCACATACGAGCGGGTGCAGCTGCGCGACCTGGTCGTGGTCAAGAAGAACAACCGGCGCGAGGATTTCGACCGCGACAAGCTCTCGCGCTCGATCCGCATCGCGATGCAGAAGCGCCCCGTCGAGCCCGAACGCATTGAACAGATGATCTCAGGGATCGTGCGGCGCCTCGAAAGCATGGGCGACACGGATATTCCCTCCGACCGGATCGGCGAGATCGTGATGGAGACCCTGGCGCGGATCGACACGGTTGCCTATGTGCGCTTTGCCAGCGTCTACAAGAATTTCCAGGAAGCGAACGATTTCGAGGAATTCGTCGCCGAGCTGCGTCCTCCCAGCGAGGAACCGGCTGAAGAAAAAACAGGAGCCTGAGCCCGTGGCCAACGCCGCGACCCCAGCGGGCGACGCCCGCTGGATGCGCATGGCGTTGGGTTTGGCGGCGCGGAGCCTCGGCCGGGTCGCCCCCAACCCTGCGGTCGGCGCGGTGATCGTACGCGACGGGCGGGTTCTGGGCCGAGGCGCGACCGCGCCCGGCGGGCGACCCCATGCGGAAGCCCTGGCATTGGCCCAGGCGCGCGAGCGCTATGGCGAGGCCGCGTTGGCCGGAGCGACTGCCTTCGTCTCGCTGGAGCCCTGCGCCCATCACGGCCAGACCCCGCCATGCGCCGAGGCGCTGACGGCAGCCGCCATCTCGCGGGTGGTCAGCCCGATCGAGGACCCGGACCCCAGGGTCAGCGGACGCGGTTTCGCCGCGCTGCGCCAGGCCGGGATCGCGGTCGAGACGGGTCTAATGGCCGCCGAGGCACGCCGGCTCAATGCAGGGTTCTTGACCGCGATCGAACTGGGGCGCCCTTTCCTGACCCTGAAGCTGGCGGTGACACTGGACGGCCGGATCGCGACCCGGCAAGGCGACAGCCGCTGGATCACCGGTCATGAAGCGCGGCGGCGCGTGCACCTGATGCGCGCCAAGGCGGACGCTATCCTGGTCGGGGCGGGCACGGCGCGCGCCGACGACCCAATGCTGGATGTGCGCGGGCTGGGCCCGGACGTGACCCAGCCGGTGCGAGTGGTGGCGGACGGCTCTCTCTCACTGCCCGAGGCAGGCCGACTGGCGCGGACGGCGCAAACCCAGCCAGTGCATGTCTTGCATCACGCCCGAGCCACGACTGAACGGCGCGCGGCGCTCGGCGAGCTTGGCGTGACCCTGGCGGAGACGCCAGCAGATGAGGCTGGGCTCCTTGATCTGACAGCGGCGATACACGCGTTGGCCATGGTTGGGTTAACCCGTGTTCTTTGCGAAGGTGGCGGCAGGTTGGCGGCGGGGTTGCTGGCCGCTGGCTTGGCGGACGAGATCGTGATCTTCACCGCCGGCCGCGCAATCGGCGGCGATGGATTGGCGGCTCTGGCGTCGCTTGGCCTAGATCGCTTGGCGGATGCGCCCGATTTCGCGCTCGAGCACGAAGAGGCTGTCGGCGGCGACGTGATGACGGTTTGGCACCGCCGAGCCTGATCCGCCCCCTATTCGGGGCGGACGCGCTTGATTGCCGATCCCGCGTCCGCCCCCCGCCCGGCCCTCGCCGTCTCGCTAGTAACCCGTCAATGCGCGCGTCGACCCGCCGAAGGTCACCAGCGGCGCGATCGATTGCAGCATCTTCATCCATTTCGTGAATGGCGCCGAGGTCGCGTAAAGCGTGTCGCCATCTCGCATGACGAACTCCCGAGCCAAGAACATCCCACCGGGCTTGGTCAGATCCAGCAGGTAGACGATCCGGCTGGGGCCGGTTGTGGCTCCGCTCCGTAAAACCTTGCCTGCGATCTCGGCCGGCTCGCTGCGGAAGACGAAGACGCCTGTCGGATCGGCGCGCTGATCCAGCAGCCCGCCGACCACACCCATGGCCCGCTCGGCCGAGAGATCGCGCACCGGGAAGGGCACAGTCGATTGACGCCCGACCGCGCCGAGCGCGGTGAAAATCCGCCGGTCTCGCTCGGCGATCACCGCGTCACCGCCCTTCAAGGCCACATTGGTCGTCGGGTTATCGTATAGGTCCTGGACCCAAACCTCGCCGGTCTCCACACCGCGGCGCAATTTCAGGCGCACCACTTCCGGCTCCTCGGTCACGCCACCGGCACGGGCCAGCATCGGCAGTAGGCGCTCGGTCCCCGGCTCGATCGCGTAGAGCCCTGGCGCACGCACCCGGCCCTGGACGCTTATCAGCCGGCCCCGCGCATCGATCGGGAACACATCGACTTGTGGATTGAGTGTCTTCTCGGACAGCCTCTTGCGGATCGCCTCGCGGATCTGACCCAGCGTGCGGCCGGCAGCGCGGATCATCCCAATATAGGGTACGAAGATCAGCCCGCGCTCGTCCACCTTCACATGAGGCAAGGGCGTCGCGCCAATTCCTTGCGGGTTCAGCAGCCCCTGATCGATGTTCTCCCAGACCGTGATCGCCATCACGTCGCCCGGCGCGACGGTCGCTGTGTCTTCCGCCCGGGCCGACACGAAGCTCGGCGGAAAGCCCATGCGCTCGTCGATCCGGGTGGCGCGGACAATTGCAGGCGTCACCCGGACCACGTCATAGGGCAGCGCCGCCGGTGCCTCGGCCGTGATCTCGGAGTAGTCCGGACCGCTGCGCGGCACGGCGCAGGCCGATGTCAGGGCCAGCACGAAAAGCGCGGCAAGCGTGCGGGACGGCGGGAAGACGAACCGGGTCAAACGGCGATCCTTTCTGGAATTTTCTGCGCGGGCAGTCTTGGTGTTGCGGGCTCCGCCCGGACGCGCGGGCCAAGCACGCGGTCATAGGGGTCTTCCGGTGCCAGAATCGCGGCCGGCAGCGCTTCGAGCGCCTCACGGATGCCCGAGCCAGAGTAGAACGAGCCGCGGATCTGGGAGGTGCGGGTCAGGAAGCTGCGGAATTGCCAGTAGCGGCGCATGTCCGGCGGCCTTGGGGCGGCGAAGAATTCCTCAAGCGGCTGGTCCGAGACCAGGCCCGGCCGGGCATAGACCGCGCGGCCGCGTGCCGCGACCGGCAAACCGCGCCACAGGGCCTGTTGCGCCGCGGTCGAATTGATCGTCACCGTGCTGAGCGCGTTGTCCAACAGCGTCCCCAGCACCGCCACACCATCCAGGAACAAAACCCGCCGCGCGACGCCCGCCTCGGCGGCCCGGCGGCGGATCACCCGGCGCAGGCGCTCGCGCCCGTCCTCGAACGGATGCGACTTGAAGACCAGGCGGTCATCCGGCGATGCCCCCTCGGCAAAGGCGCGGATGCAGTCGCCGATGAAGCTGGCCGAGTTCTTGTAGTCTGAGTAGGCCTGCATCGAGGCGTCGAACGACAATTGCAGCAACGCCAAGTGATAGGGACACCCCTCGTCCAGCAGGGATGCCGCCACGCGGCCTTGCTGGAACCGGCGCCAGGGCAGCCCCAGCGTGCGGCGCGTGTAGTGGGAAAACTCGTGCCAGAGGCCGATGTCACGCCGCCTCGGCGGGCGCCCAAAATGGCGCGACGGCAATAACAGCCGCCCATGGTAGCGCGCCGAGTGCCAAATATGTGCCCGGTGAGCGCCCCATCCATCGCTGGGAAGCGCCGCCGGGCGTTCGGCTTCTCCGATGGCGCGCTCGATGTCGCTGGCCGAGATATGGCGCAGCCGCGAGTTGCCGTTCGAACCCCAGCGCTCGTATGTGACGAATTCTGGTCGCAGATACCCTTCCTCGAGACAGTGGCAAAGCACACCGCGCCGACGCGCGACATGGATTGCTGCGGCATGCTCGGGGCGGCTGTCGCCGTAGAGAATGATGTCGGTGACGCGATACCGGACCAGTTGATACTCGATCCAGCTTTCATAGGCGTCGGCCGGACCCTGATAGCGCCTGATCGGACCGGCGCGCCGCCATTCCGCCTCGTCCGCCGGGTTGAAGGCGACACGGCGAACCTCGCCGCCCTCACTGGCCAGGCGCCGGGCGAGACGCCGGACAAATGGCCCGTGCGGTCCTTGCAGGAATAGGAAGACGCGGCCCGCTGCTCGATCCACTGCCCAACCCCTCCCGGTATCTCGCATTTGCCTCTCGATTTAGGGCAGGCTGGCACGATCACGGTTAACGAAGGCTTACGGGGCATCCTTGCCGTGGCACGGCGGGCCTTGTAACGCTGTGCGCCAAAGAGCCAAGTCGGAGAGCGGCCATGTTCACCGGAATTGTCCGCGAGGTCGGAACCTTGCTGGAACGGCGTGAAAGCGGCGACACCTATCTACGGATCGGGTGCGCCCGCGCGCCCGAGACGATCGAAACCGGCGCCTCGATCGCCTGCAATGGCATCTGCCTGACCGTGCTGGAGACCGGCACGGCGGATGGCCAGCCCTGGTTCGAGGTCTCCGCCTCGGCCGAGACCAAGACCAAGACCACGCTGGGCACTTGGCAGCGCGGGCAGCGGATCAACCTCGAACCAGCCCTGCGCCTGGGCGACGAGATGGGCGGGCACATCGTCTCGGGCCATGTGGACGGGGTCGGCCGGATCAGCGGCATCCGGCCTGAGGGAGATAGTCATCGGATCACCATCGAGGTGCCGGCCGATCTGGCGCGGTTCATCGCTCCCAAGGGCTCGGTTGCGGTCGATGGCATCTCGCTGACCGTGAACGAAGTCGCAGATTCAGATGGCGGCCCCAGCTTCGGCGTCAACATCATCCCGCACACCTGGGCCGTAACCAGCCTGGCGGGTGCTGAACCCGGATCGAAGGTGAATATCGAGATCGATCTATTGGCCCGCTATGTGGCGAGACTTGCGGATGTGGAGAGCGAAATCCGCGCCTGAGCCGGACTGGCCCGACTCTTCTTGCGACGCCAACCTGGTCCGCGACGACGCTTGCAGGGTGGAAACTCCGCGCCCGCCTTGTTATGTGCCCGAACAGATCGCCCCCACGGCAGAAGACCATGAACAAGACAGAATATACCGACGCCATCTCCACCGTTGCCGAGATCATCGATGAGGCGCGCAATGGGCGCATGTTCATCCTGGTCGATCACGAAGACCGTGAGAACGAGGGTGATCTGGTCATTCCCGCCCAGATGGCGACGCCGGACATAGTGAACTTCATGGCGACTCACGGGCGCGGCTTGATCTGCCTGGCGATGGAGCCCGAACGGCTCGACGCACTGGGCCTGCCGTTGATGTCGCCCACCAACCAGTCGCGCCACGAGACCGCCTTCACGGTATCGATCGAGGCGCGCGAGGGGGTCACCACCGGCATTTCAGCCCATGACCGCGCGCGAACCGTCGCGGTGGCAATCGACCCGAGTTCCGGACCGGCGGATATCGCGACACCGGGCCATGTCTTTCCCGTGCGCGCCCGCGAGGGCGGCGTCCTGGTCCGCGCGGGCCATACAGAAGCCGCAGTTGATGTGGCCCGGCTCGCGGGCATGAGCCCGGCCGGCGTGATCTGCGAGATCATGAACGAGGATGGCACCATGGCACGGTTGCCGGACCTGGTGGCATTCGCCCAGCGCCATGCACTAAGAATCGGCACCATCTCGGACCTGATCGCCTACCGCCGACGCCACGACAACCTGGTACGCGAGACAACGTCGAGGACCATTTCGTCAACCATCGGCGGCGAGTGGGAGGTCTCGATCTTCAACGACGAACCCGAGCACGCCGAGCATATCGCGCTGGTCAAGGGCGACATCGCCAATGGCGATCCGGTGTTGGTACGGATGCATGTGCTCGATCCGCTGGAGGACCTGCTGGCACTGAACCCCGAGCGCTGGCAGCAAGTGCCCGACTCGATGGCCGCCATCGCCGCCGAGGGGCGCGGAGTGATCGTCATTTTGCGCGACATGTCGCCGAACGCGCTGACCGCCAAGCTGGGCGGCAGCGGCGCCTCGCCGAAGGAGTTGCGCCAATACGGTGTCGGCGCGCAAATCCTGGGTGCGCTTGGGGTCTCAGAGATGATCATGCTGACGAACTCGCCCGCGCCAAAGGTCGTGGGGCTCGACGGCTACGGCATCACCATCACCGGCGCCCGGCCGATCCCGAAGCGCGGAGATTGAGATGGCGACCGAGGAACAACACGGCACCCTGCCCCTGCCCGGTTTGAACCCCGCACCGAAGATGCTGATCGTCGCGGCCCCGTTCTACCGCAATATCGCCGACGGCCTGCTCGCGGGGGCGACCGCCGTGCTGGACCGCGCCAGCGCCGCCCACGAGGTGATCGAGGTTCCGGGTGCCCTCGAGATCCCGGTCGCGATCCGGCTCGCGGCCGAGTCCGGCGCATGGGAGGGCTTTGTCGCGCTTGGCTGTGTGATCAGAGGTGAGACCACCCATTACGAAACCGTCTGCAACGACAGCTCGCGTGGGCTGATGCTGCTGGGCGTGCAGAACCGGATCGCCGTCGGCAATGGCATTCTGACTTGCGAGACCATGGCCCAGGCAGAGGCGCGCGCGGATCCGGAAGAAATGGACAAGGGCGGCGGCGCGGCGGAGGCGGCGCTGCACCTAGTGGCACTCAAACGGCGCTTCCGTGGCCTACCCGGGCGCGGCGAGGCGGTTCCGGACGACGCCGACATTCTGCTCGCCGCGCAAGCGGCCCAACCCCGGACCGCCTGATATGCCGTCAACCGCGCATCAGGAAGCCCGGCTGGCCCGATCAGCGGCCCGGTTGGCTGCGGTCCAGGCGCTCTATCAGATGGAAATCTCGGGCGCTGGCTGGCAGGCGGTGCAAAAAGAGTTCGAAGACCATCGTCTGGGCGCCGAGATCGAGGGTGCCCAATACCGCGATGCCGATGTGGAGCTGTTCCGCGATATCCTGAAGGGCGTGGTCGACCATCAATCCGCCATCGACCGGCTGACCGACCGCGCCCTGGTCGAGCGCTGGCCGCTCGGCCGGATCGACGCGACGTTGCGCGCGGTCTTCCGGGCCGCCGGGCATGAATTGACCGCAAGGCCCGACATTCCGCCCAAGGTCTCGATTGGGGAATATGTCGACGTCGCTAAAGCGTTCTTTGAATCCGGACGCGAGGCGAAGTTCGTCAACGCGGTGCTGGATCATATGGCCCGCGAAGCGCGGCCCGACGCGTTCCAGAGCTGAAAATGCGAACCCCCGGGCCCTGACGGGCCCGGGGGCTGCTCTGGCGGATAATCCGTGCGGCGCGGCACTCAGATGCGGCCGGCGACGAAAAGCTCGATCTGGTCCCGCGTGATGCCGATATCGCGCAGGCGATGATCGTCGTAGTGGCTCAGCGTTTCGACCGCCCGGGCACGGGCATTGCGGCGCCCGATGGCATTGATGATTGCACTGATCATGGCTTGGTCTCCTTTAGTCGAGGTATCTCTCTGCCCGGAGAGGTAGGGCGCACCCCATCTGTAGAAAAGCGTCACAAAGGCAATGCGGGATTGCAAAAATTGCAAGTCTCATGGGGCTGCGCGGTCAGTTCCAATCACCCTGAATGTTGTCCCAGATTTTCTCTCCGATCAGGCAATCATAGTGCTCGGATTGCGCCGGGATCCTTAGTGGTCCGGGCCGGCGCGGCGCCTCGACCAAATCCAGCACCAGCTTTCGCTGCACGGCGGCGGGGAAGTGATCCCATTCAAGGACCGGGATCACGAAGGCACCCGGCCCGCCGATCACGCAGTCCTGGTAATACCGGTCCAGGTCGTCCAAGTGCCACTGCGCGCCCATTCCCTCGCGGGTCATCAGCGGCAGGCCGTTGATGATGATCCCCTGCGCCAGCGCGTCGTCGCGGGCAATATTTACCGGCCGGCCCTGGTTATTCGGCCCATCGCCGGAGACATCGATCACCCAGCGGTCGCCCTTGAAGTCGTTCCCTTGGAAAAGCCCGGCTGCATAGTCGAGCGCGCCTGAGATCGAGGTTCGGCGCATGTTATCGACGAAATGGGCCGTAAGCCGGTCCGCGAAGGCCTGCGCATCGGACCTGTTCGTGATCAGCGTCCAATCGACGATGACCTGCTGCGAGCTCGCGCCAGCCCATTCGAGGTAAGTGATGGCCACGCGGCCCAAGCCCCCACGCCCGATTGCTTCGATTACCGCGTCGCTGACCAGCGCTTCGGCATAGCCCCGGCGCTGGATCTCCAGTTCGCGGACGGTCATCGAGCGCGAGACATCGACCGCCAGGACCAGTTCCACATCGACCGCGATCTCTGGCTCGGCCCGTGCCGGCCAGGTTAACGCCGCGCAAAGGATCATTAAGAAAGCGCGCATACCTCAGAGTGCGGGTCAGAGGGGCGGCTTGTCGAGGGATTCGTGCCCGCGATGCCCAGGGCGTGATCACGGTGGAGCCTTGTGCCGCTTGGCCGAGGGGCTGCCGCCCGCTAACAGGAGGAATGAGCGGGGCAGTAACAGCTTCCGATCAACCGGGCGCTTACCGCTGGATTCTGCTGGCGGGCGTCTGGCTGATCTATTTCAGCTTCGGGCTGATGATCGCCTCGCTGGCGCCGCTGGTCGGGCAGATCACCGCCGAGCTTCAGATCGGGCACTCGACGATGGGCGCAATCCTTGGCGCCTGGCCGCTGGTCTATATCGCGGCGGCAATTCCCTGCGGCATCCTGCTCGATCGGCTGGGGACACGTGTCTCGCTAACGCTCGCGGCCTTGCTCATGGCGGCCTCGGGCGTCGCCCGCGGTTTAGCCACTGATCCGACGACCCTGTTCCTGGCGGTCGCCCTCTTCGGCATTGGTGGGCCGTTGGTCTCGATCGGCGCGCCGAAGCTGATCGCCCAGCGGTTCGAGGGCCCTAGCCGCGGCACCGCGATGGGAATCTACATCACCGGACCGTCGTTGGGCGGCATCGCGGCGCTGTCGCTGACACACGCGGTTATGATGCCGCTGACCGGCGGCGACTGGCGCATGGTGCTGTTCCTCTATGCGGGCTTTGTCGCGCTTTGCAGCATCGTTTGGCTCGGGATTGCAAATCACCCGGCAGCGCGGACGCGGCTGTCCGACGAGGATGGCGGCAAGAAGTTCAACCTGGCAGCCTTCGGCGAGATCCTGTCCGTGCGCGCGGTTCGCCTGGTCCTGGCCATGAGCATCGGGATCTTCTTCATCAACCACGGGCTCAACAACTGGCTGCCCGAGATCCTGCAGAGCCGCGGAATGAGTGCAGCCGAGGCCGGCTATTGGGCCTCGATCCCCACGATTGTCGGCGTCATCGGTGCGCTGATCATCCCGCGCCTGGCAACGCCCGACCGGCGGCTGGGTGTGATGAAACTGCTTTTCTTGTGCGCGCTCGCGGCCTCGCTGCTGCTGCAACTCGATCCAGGGGCTGGGCTGGCAACCGGGCTGTTCCTGCAAGGCATCGCGCGTAGTTCGATGATGACTGTGGCGATCCTGCTGCTTATGGAGACGCCCGGCGTGCCGAAAGAAAGGCTGGGGCTTGCCGGCGGGCTGTTCTTCACGGCGGCCGAGATCGGCGGGGTCATGGGGCCGTTGACGATTGGAATCCTATCGCAATCGACCGGCGGGTTCTCGGTGCCGATCGCATCCGTGACGGTCGTATGCGTCATACTACTGGGCCTGATCGCGGTTCTCCGCCGGGCGTGGGAACACCGGTAGGGCGGGATTCCAACTCTACGCCACCGCCGGCGGCGCGCAGCAGACGGCTTCGTAGGGGTAGCGCTGCTTGAGCGTCCCGAAATGCTCGAACACGTCCAGAGTGACTTCGTAGGCCGACCGGGTAATCTCGATATGCGGTGTCCAGCAGCCAAGCTGCTGATAGGTCTGGATGCAGCGCGCCAGGACATCCTCGTCGATCTGCAGGAAATAGTCCTTCTCGGCCCGGGCTATCTCGGCCGCCGGGGTATCGACCATGTAGCGCCGGGTCTTGGCATAGGCCCGGGTGAAGGCGCGGGCCTCGTCGGTCGCCAGCCATTCCGGTGTCGCGGCTAGGCTGGAGAAGCCGCAGGGGCCGATCTGCGGGCCAACCTGGGCGACTACGTGGCCCACCCCATCGGCCTCCAATTGCTGCGGGAACGGTCCCTGCTGCTGGACATACTGGCCCTGACCCTCGCGGAAGGCCCGGTCGATATCCGCCGCGCCGCCGGGCGTGACGGCGTTGATCTTGTCGAAGTCAATCCCGGCCTTGTGGCAGGCATATTTGAACATCGCCAAGGGCTGGCCGCCCTTGAACATCACCACCTCGGCGCCTTCTAGCTTGTCCCAGGTGAAATCCGGATCGGCCTCGCGCCCGGTCAGGAAGAACCCGTCCATCTCGTTGATCTGGGCGAAGTGCATGACTTTCGGCGTCTCGCCCTTGGCCAATGTGGAAAATCCTTGGCTGAGCGCCGACTGCGCCACCTGCACCTCGCCCGCCTCGACCGCCGCCAGGGCCGAGACACCAGGCGCCGAAACCGACCAATCCGCCTCGAGCCCCTCTTGCTTCAAGAAACCGCCGGACATCAAAGAGATCAGTGGCGAGTAGAAGGCGGAGAAAAGGGTGAACTGAATGTTGATCCGGGCCATGGGACATGCTCCTGCGAAACGATGCTCGGACGCTATCTTATATGCTCCGCGTCAGCCAACTCACAGGGCGGGAATTGGGCTGGTTCACTCTTAAAGCTGGATCGCCGACCTGACATGGCCGATGGCTGTTCTGAGTACGTTTTGTGGTGGGCACGATAGGGCTGACAAGGCCCTATTGACGCGATTTGTCGTCATCTTGAATAGGGACCTCGTCTATTTCTTTTTCTGTGTTGTGCTTGATAAGCTCTGCGTTGCTTGGCGACCTCATACAGGACTATGCCCGAAGTCGTCCCCAGATTCAGGCTCTCGATCATTCCAAACATCGGAATGCTCACGCACAACTCTGCATGCTCAATTGCTTCTTCGCTGATGCCTCGGCTCTCGCTCCCAAACCATATCGCCAGTTTGGTATGAGCGGTGTAATCCACATCATCGAAAACTGCGTTTCTTTTTCCTTTAATGTGAGGCGACGTGACGATCGAAACGAACCGATTTTTCCGGAGGTGCGCAATGCAATCTTTCGTACTGTCAAAGCGTCTGACGAAGCTCCATTTGACAGCCGAAACGGAGGTTCTTGACAGCGAACTCCTTTCCCTCATTTCCTGCCAATCGTTTGGAAGCGAGTTTTTCGGATCGACGATGTAGGTTTTTTCAACGCCCAAGGCATTGACGTTCCTCACAACGGTTCCAATGTTTTTTATATCCTTCGGATCTTCAATTACCGCTATGAGATTTTTGCAGCGGAAATTCTTTATCCGATCGGCACGTTCGCGCAGCGAGGATTTCTTCTTCTCAGATTTTTGGGTCGTCATGTCTCTACTATCAACTTGTGGCGGCAGCGGTCGCTGGCGCGCCTAAGCCGCCAGCAGAGCGTGCGCCTTGGCGTTCGCGCGCTCGGCCCCGTCGCGATCACCCAATCCCTTGAACGCCCGCGAGACATAGAACCAGTTCTGCGGGCTGGTGGACTTCAAGGCCGTACGTTCGTTGGCCAGAGCCAGTGCAAGATCGAACTGACGGGCGCGCAGAGCGGCCTCCAGCAGCGTCCATCCGATCACGTCGCGCTGCGCGAAGCTGCCGCCCAGGCGGTGGGACATGTAACGCACCGGCAGCAGCCGGTCGACGCAGGCCCCGTAACGCCCCTTGTGGAAGTCCTGCATGGCCAGGCAGAAGGGGATGCCGATCTCGCGGCTCATCGCCACGTTGGCGTCCGACGCGCTCTCCACATAGCGTTCATTGGCGGTCAGCAGCGCCTTCTGGGCATCCTCGCGCTCGTCCGAGACAAATGTCATCATCGCGTGGACGTCATTGAAGGCGTAAAGCGTGTCCTGCGACGAGGGCTCCCACTTGTCAGCCAGGTCGTGCCAGCGCGTGCCAGTATCGATATCCAAGAGCTTCAGGCGCCAAAGAAGGGCCGAGGCATCCAGTTCCTCGTATTTATCGCCATGCTGCTCGCCAGAACGCAGATGGTTGTCATAGATCGACAACACCGCCTCGACGTCGTTGACGTCCAGGTGGTAGAGCGCCGTATGCCACCACAGATGGTTCGCGAAGTTCGAGCTGCCCCAGCTCTTCTCGTGCTCGGCCATGAAGCGGATGCCGCCTGATTGGCGCCCGTTCATCTCCATCACATGGCCGACCGCGTGGACCGCGTAGGGATTGTCGGGCCGAAGCGCCAAGGCCATGCGGCCGAACTCCTCGGCCTTGAAGTAGTCGCGGTTCTCCTCGAGCCCGAAGGAGTAGAAGCCGAGGACGAATTCGTAGCCGGGGATCGTCTCGTCCCACAGGTTGAAGACGCGGGCCACCACGTCGCGCTGGCCAACCACGTCACCCAACAGCACATCGGTCAGATGGATGAGCTGCAGTGCGAAGAGGTCGCGCGGATAGTGGGTCAGCACCGCCTCCCACTTCTGCACGGCGCCATAGAAGTCGCCGCGAATCCAGAGCTGCATCGCCTCCAGATGCCCCCGCTCGCGGTCATTCGCCTTACTCTCCAGCGCCTCCGCCGCCTTTACCGCGGCCACCATGTCGCCGTAGATCCGGGTCTCCATCGCCTGACTTAGCCAGCCGGCCTTGAAGAGGTGCCCCATGACGAATTGCGGATGCTCGGCCAAAACCTTGTCGATCTCCGCAATCGCGTCGCCCCGGAAACCCAGCGCGCACTCATGAGCGCGTTCTAGCCCATCGATCGCGGACGGGTCTGAATATGAGACAGGGACGCCGCGCCAATCCGTGGTGCCCGAGCTATTCCTAGAGGTCTGCGTTGCGATCATGGCGTCTGCTCCCAAATCATCTCGGCCGCAGCTTTAAGTCCGCGCTCGGCCAGGATCATACAACACCCCAAATGGGAATGGGATAAACCTTCGTCGAGCCTCTATCAGCGATTGGTGAAGAGTTTGAAACATCCCCGTTTGACCTGCCCCGCCGCATGGGCGTAGGGACGAGGCCATGAGCTTGGAACAAATCCACGTCATCGGCGGCGGCATGGCCGGGTCCGAGGCTGCCTGGGCAGCGGCCAATGCGGGCGTCCCGGTGGTGTTGCACGAGATGCGGCCTCAGCGCGGGACCGAGGCGCATCAGACCGATGGGCTGGCCGAGCTGGTCTGCTCGAACTCGTTCCGCTCGGACGATAACGAGAGCAACGCGGTGGGCCTGTTGCATTGGGAGATGCGCCAGGCAGGCTCGATCATGATGTCCGCGGCCGGCCCCGCCCAATTGCCCGCGGGCAGCGCCCTGGCGGTGGACCGCGAGCTCTTCTCTCAGGACGTCACGGCCCGGATTTTCAGTCACCCCCTGATTACGGTCGAGCGCGGCGAGATCGCTGGCCTCCCGCCCGGGGATTGGCGCAATGTCATCATCGCCACCGGTCCCCTGACCTCTCCTGCCCTGGCCCAGGCAATCCGCGACCTGACCGGCGAGACCTCGCTTGCCTTCTTCGACGCCATCGCACCGATCGTCTATGCGGAGAGCGTGGACATGGAACAGGCGTGGTTCCAGTCGCGCTATGACAAGGGCGAGACGGAGGCCGAGCGCACAGCCTATCTCAACTGCCCCATGGACCGCGATCAATACGAGGCCTTCATCGACGCGCTGCTCGCCGCGCCGAAGACCGAGTTCAAGGATTGGGAACGCGACACCCCCTATTTCGAGGGCTGCCTGCCGATCGAGGTGATGGCCGAACGCGGGCGCGAGACCCTGCGGTTCGGGCCGCTGAAACCGGTCGGCCTGACCAATCCCCATGCGCCGGAGATCAAGGCCCACGCGGTGGTCCAGCTTCGCCGCGAGAACGCGCTTGGCACGCTCTTCAACCTGGTCGGCTTTCAGACCAAGCTGAAATACGGCGCACAGCCCGAAGTGTTCGGACTGATCCCGGGGTTGGAAAACGCCCGGTTCGCGCGCCTGGGCGGCATCCACCGCAACACGTTCCTGAACTCCCCCCGCCTGCTCGATGGCCAGATGCGGCTCAAGGCCGATCCCCGGCTGCGCTTCGCCGGCCAGATTACCGGGGTTGAGGGATATGTTGAATCCGGCGCAATGGGCATCGTGGCGGGCCGCATGGCGGCGGCCCAGGCGCTTTGCCAGGACGCACCACCGCCGCCGCCCACAACCGCGATGGGCGCACTGATCAACCACATCACCGGGGGTGCCGAAGCCGAGACCTTCCAGCCCATGAACGTGAATTTCGGCCTATTTCCGCCTCTGACCGGTGACATCCGCAAGGGCCGCAAGGGCAAGCGGGACCGTGCCCTCGCTTACACAGAGCGAGCGAAAGCTGCATTCGAATCTTGGGAAAATGCCCAGAGACGACCCAAAGCGGAACAAACTCCCGCCTGATTTCCCTTGGACAATCAAACGCATCGACCGCACTTCTCGTGTAGGTTGTAAAGTTTGAGGGGATTCACCTCTAAGTGGTGGGGGATAGTCATGATTAGCGGCCTTCAACCGGATACGCAGCAGATCAATCGTCAGCAGTTTGCGTGGCTTGCGAAGGAAACGAACGGTTACAAGCACTTGGCTACCGAGATCGGCGCCGAGCACTCGGACTCGATTGTAGACCTGGTCTTCGACAACCTGGTGCGCGAGCACAGTCCGAACGACCGCTATCTGATGATCAGTCCCAGCGAATTGCCGTTCTACACCGACAAGGTGGAAGCGGTTCTGGGCACCGAATGCGAGCAGATCGACGAAAAGCTGACTTATCTGACGACGCTCTTGAAGGCGACGATGGCCGGCGATCTGCGCGAGCATCTGGACGGCGCCATCGAGGCCGAGAAGAACTATACCTCGCCCAGCCAATTGCCGCCCGGAGGCCGGCGGCGCGAGATCGCCAAGGCGGCGGATTGGATCGCCGCTTCGATGCACGGGGATGACGGTCGCGCGCAGATACTGGATTGCCTGAACAAACATGTCCTCGACGAGCCTCGCGGCATCGCACTCGGCAAGACACCGGCGGAAATCTTGGACAAGATACATAGCGAGATCGTTCTCGATGCGCCGCGGGTGCGTGGCCCCAATCCGAACACCGCCTATCCCTCGTCGATTGGCGGTCGGTTTCTGTTGAACCACGTGTTCAAATGGACCTCGCGCATCATCTGGCCCGGCCCCGGTGAGGAAATCTGGCGCGATGTGGCGCTTTTCTACCTGGGGTCGGTGATCACCGTGCAGGGCTATACGGACGGCAATAAACGCATGGGCCGCCTGGCCTATGCCCTGACCCTGCTTAAGGCGGAGCTGCCGTTCGATGCGCCGAACTCGGCCTTGGAAGCGGGCCTTGCTCGAATGCAGCGTCCGTCGGAATTGTAATCCCAAAAAGTCAGGCGCTACCCGCGGTTTGACCCTCTCCCCCCGCCCATTTAGGTTGGTCGGGGGAGAAACGCATGACTGACAAATCGGGCCAGCTATCCAACGCCTATACGGTCTCTACGCCGGAGGAATCCCAGCAATTTTACGACGGCTGGGCCGAGGGCTATGACGCTGAAATCGCCGAGAACGGCTATGCGACGCCACGGCGTTGCGCCGAGGCCTTGGCCGCTCATGCCGAGGCCATTTGGGCGCCGGTCATGGATCTGGGCTGCGGCACCGGCGTATCCGGCGCGGCGCTGAAGGCGGCTGGGTTCGAGTGCATCGACGGCTTTGACTTCAGTCAGGCGATGCTGGACCAGGCACGGCCGAAGGGCATTTACCGAAACCTGGCCATCGCGGACCTCTCGAAACCGTTGGAGATCGCCGAGGGCGTCTACCAGAACGCCGCCGCCATCGGCTGCATCACACCGGAATACATGCCTCCCACGGTGTTGGACGAAATCCTGTCGAAACTTCCCGTCGGCGGGTGCCTCTCGTTCTCGGTGAACGACCATTCGGCCCGGGACGGCACGATCGTCGGGCGGATCAATTGCCTGGTGGATTGCGGTGCGGCGGAGCTGGTTTTCAAGGAATACGGCGACCACCTGCCCGGGATCGACCTCAAATCCACGGTCTACGTCCTGCGCAAGCGCTGATCACCACCGCCCCCTGAGCGCGCGCCAGAAAAGCAGCGGACCGCGTCTCGCAGGCGCGTCCTCGTGCGGGAATAGGAACCTTGCCTGGCTCAGGACCCGCTCGGCCCGCGCCAGTGGCAGCAACGCGGGCAGCGCCGCCTTCGGCACCACGCCGGTTTCGGCCCGGGCGGCGTGCAACACCGCCTCCGCCTGAGCCGCGTGCTGCCGCGCCGTGGCTTCCGCGTGGGACGTGACCTTACCCCGGGCGAGTGCGGCGCGGTCCTCGGGCCCGAGCCCCGGCAGCAGAAAGCAATTCGCCTCGGCCGCCAGCCGCATCCCCTGGCGCAGCAGATATGCGACCGCCAGCACCTGCCCCGCCGCCGTGGCCGCGCGCCGGGCGAACTCGTCCTCCTCGCAAAGAAGCGCGCAGGCGAGCCGCGTGAGGGCACCGAACCGCCCGTCCGCCCAGGCCAGGAACTGGGCTTCGTCGAAGGACCCCTCTAATTCGGCCTCGCGCGCCTCGATCAGCGAGTCCAGGTCCGCGCGGTCCAGGCGGTGATTGCGCAACAGCCCATGCATCGGCTCGGCGATCTCATGCTGTCGCGCCGGCGCGCCTGCATCGGCCTCGGCCAGCGCATCGCGCCACCATTGCAGGCGCATCCGCGCGATCATCGGCTCGGAGGTTTGCGCCGCGGCGCGCGACAGCTCGATATCGAAGGCATAGAGCACCATCAGCCGGTCGCGGCCCGGCTCGGACGCGAACAACGCGGTATGGAACAGTTCCGGGTCCAGCCGCCGGACCAGATCGGCCACGGGGCTGAGTTGGAACACTGGCATGCCCTGGCCCCTAGCGCGCGGCGGGAGCGCCCGCCAGCATCAGCTTGGTGATGACCGCGTCCTCCAACGCCTGGAATGAGGCATCGACGATGTTGGGCGAGACCCCGACAGTCGACCAGGAATTGCCAGCGGCATCCGCGCTGTCGATCAGCACGCGCGTCACCGCCTCGGTCCCCGCTCCGATAATGCGGACCTTGAAGTCCACCAGGTGCAGGTCGTCGATATAGCTCTGATAACGCCCCAGATCCTTGCGGAGCGCGCGCGCCAGCGCGTTGACCGGCCCCTGGTCCGCATGGGTCTCCGGGTCGACCGACTCGGAGGCCGAGATCATCCGCTCACCGTCCACATGGACCACGACGACGGCCTCGGAGACAGTGACCGGCCCGTCTGGCTCCTCGCGCCGCTCGATCGAGACCCGGTAGCGGTCGACATCGAAATAACGCGGCAATTGATCGAGGCTGCGCCGTGCCAGCAGCTCAAAACTGGCCTGGGCCGAGTCGTAGGAGAAGCCTTGATCCTCGCGCTCCTTCACCAGCGCCAGCAGGCGCGCCAGACGCTTGTCCTTCGGGTCGGCCTCGATGCCCGCCTTGTTCAGGCGCTCGATCAGGTTCGAGCGGCCGGCCTGGTTCGACATCGGGATCACCCGCTCGTTGCCGACCGCTTCGGGTTCCACATGCTCGTAGGTCGCGGGGTCCTTGACGATGGCCGAGGCATGGAGCCCCGCCTTATGGGCGAAGGCCGCCGAGCCCACATAAGCGGCGTGTCGGTTCGGCTGGCGGTTCAGGATTTCGTCCAGCATCAGCGAGAGCGACCGGAGGCTGGGCAGCGCATCGACCGCGATGCCGGTCTGGAACCGCTCGGCATATTGCTGCTTCAACAGCAGCGTCGGGATGATCGAGACCAGGTTGGCGTTGCCGCAGCGCTCACCGAGGCCGTTCAGCGTGCCCTGGATCTGCCGCGCACCGGCCTCGATGGCGGCGAACGAGTTAGCCACCGCCTGCTCGGTATCGTTGTGGGTGTGGATGCCCACATTCGTGCCGGGGATGCGCTGGCAGACGGCGTGAACAATCTCGCCCACCTCCGTTGGCAGGGCGCCGCCATTGGTGTCGCAGAGGACGACCCAGCGGGCACCGCCCTTCATCGCGGCATCGAGGCAGGCGAGTGCGTAGTCCGGGTTGCCCTTGTAGCCATCAAAGAAGTGTTCCGCATCGAACAGCGCCTCGCGGCCCCGGGCAACGAGATGGGCGATGGATTCGCGGATATTGGCCAGGTTCTCATCCAGCGTGATGCCAAGCGCGGTCTCCACATGGAAGTCATGGCTTTTGCCGACCAGACAAACGGCGGGCGTACCCGCATTGACAACCTCCGCCAGCACCTCGTCATTTGCGGCCGAGCGCCCGGCCCGCTTGGTCATCCCGAAGGCCGTGAAAGTGGCGGTCTTGAGCTGCGGCGCCGAGTGGAAGAAGTCGCTGTCAGTGGGGTTCGCCCCGGGCCAGCCGCCCTCGACATAGTCGAGGCCGAGCTCGTCGAGCGCGCGGGCGATCTTCACCTTATCGGCGGCGGAGAAGTCGACGCCCTGGGTTTGTTGACCGTCGCGCAGCGTGGTGTCGAAGAGGGAGAGGCGATCCTTAGACATTCGGAAGCTCCGGCAACTTGTCGGGATCGAAATTGTTCCTCGGCTCCCACTCGACGTCTGTCTTTGACTCCTTCAGTTGAATTCCTGCCTCGTCCAAGCCATTTCGGATCAGATCAGCAAGATCGTAGCGCTTCTTCTGCCTTGCGGCGAAGCGGACGCTCACTAGCAAGGCAATGTATTGAGCAATGTTCGTTGGAACCCCGTCGGGACGCTTGACCGCAAATCTCTCAACACCCTCAAACAACTCCTCATATCCAGCCGGAACGCTCCTGAACGGAGCATCCTCAGAGATCGTTGATACAACCCAAGCACCCAAATCAATCGTAAGTAGGCCAAGCAGATTCGCACTCGCAACCAACCCACCCGTATCGCCATTACTGGCCAGAACATGCAATTCCGCGATAGCTTGGGGAGTATTGAGATCATCAGACAAGGCATCGATAACGCGGCCATTTGGCCTATCGGATGTGTCGGATTCCGCGACTATGCCTCTCCAACGCTTGAGGGTAGCGGTTGCTTCCTCTACCCGCTTCTCGGTCCAGTCTATCGGCTGCCGATAATGTGCCGAGAGTAGCACAAACCGGATCACTTCCCCTGGGATCCCCCGGTCCCGCAGGTCCTTAACTGTGAAGAAATTGCCTAAGGATTTGGCCATTTTCTCGCCTTCGACCTGCAGGAAGCCGTTATGCATCCAGACATTGGCCATCAGGTCGGTCTCGTTGGCACAGCAGCTCTGCGCAACCTCGTTCTCGTGGTGGGGGAAAGCCAAGTCGATGCCGCCGCCATGGATGTCGAATACGGGGCCGAACAGGGTCCCGGCCATGGCCGAGCATTCAACGTGCCAGCCCGGGCGGCCGCGCCCCCAGGGGCTCGGCCAACCCGGCTGCTCATCGGTTGAGGGCTTCCACAGGACGAAGTCCATGGGGCTGCGCTTGTAGGGCGCCACCTCGACTCGGGCGCCGGCCATCATGTCGTCCAGCGAGCGGCGCGCCAGCTTGCCGTAATCGGGATATTTCTCGACCTCGAACAGAACATGCCCCTCGGCCGCATAGGCGCAGCCCTTGTCGATCAGGGTCTGGGTCATCGCGACCATTTCCGGGATCATCTCGGTGCAGCGGGGCTCGTGATCCGGTTTCAGAGCGCCCAATCCGCCTACAACTTCGGGATAGGCGCCCATGTCCTCGTGATACCAGCCGATTGTCTCGTCGGTGATCCGGCGGGTCGCCGCCTCCAGGGTCTCGTCCGCGCCCTTGGTCTGGACCGCCCGGTCGATGATCCGGTCGTCCACATCGGTGAAGTTCCGGGCATAGGTGACGTGCTCGGGTCCATAGACATGGCGCAACAGCCGGTAAAGCACGTCGAACACCACCACCGGTCGCGCGTTGCCGATATGGGCGCGGTCATAGACCGTGGGACCGCAGACATACATGCGCACGTTTTTCGGATCGATGGGCTCGAACGGCTCCTTCGACCGGGTGCGGGTGTTGTAGAGCTGGATTTCCGTCATGTCTGGCTCGCGCGCGTTTGGTCCCGCGGCGGGCCTAACATCCGGTTCAGATCATGGAAACAGAAAACACCGCCGCAGACTATGTCAGCGGGTAATGCAAATCCGGCAGATGCAGATCGCGATGTTCATGGGGGCTCTGATGCGCCTGCTAGGCCGCAAAGTCAAGGTTTCCGCAAAAACGGCATCAGCGCCGCCATCTCGGGCCCGTGGTCCCGGCCGGTCAGCGCACGGCGCAGCGGACGGAACAGGTCGCGGCCCTTGCGGCCCGACGCCTGCTTGACCGCGCCGGTCCATTCCTTCCAGGTCTCCGGCCCCCAGGGGCGCGGCGGCAACAGCGCCATTGCCTGCGCGACGAACTCCCTATCCTCCGTCGCGACGGCCGGCTCGGCCCCGTCACGGCAGATCGCCCACCAATCCCCGGTTTCCTCGAATCGATCGAGATTGGGGCCAACGGCTTCCCAAAAACCGGGCGAGATTTCTTCCGGTATCCCGATATCTTTCAGCCGTTCTTTCACGGATTCATACGGCAGGGCCCGCAGTGTCTTAGCACTGTGGTTTTGCAGCTCTCCAGGATCGAACTTGGTTGGCGACTTGCCGAACCCATGAATGTCGAACCCCGCGAGCACCTCGTCCAGCGAGCCCATCACCTCGATCGGCTTGCGCGATCCAAGCCGTGCCATGAAGCTGACAAGTGCCACCGGCTCGATGCCGGCCTCGCGCAGATCGGCCAAGGCAAGGGTCCCCAGCCGTTTCGACAGCGCCTCGCCACCCGGCCCGGTCAGAAGCGAGTGGTGAGCAAATGACGGCGGATGCCCGCCGAGCGCCGCGAATATCTGAATCTGCGCCCCGGAATTGGTAATGTGGTCGGCCCCGCGCACGACATGGGTAACCCCGAAATCGATGTCATCGACCACCGAGGCAAGCATGTAGAGCAATTGTCCGTCCGCCCGGAAC
>Ga0224508_10000099_pt1 | contig 96014 bp, 95 predicted proteins | sample SF_Jan12_sed_USG_4_FD_170157 | JGI IMG/M metagenome (GOLD analysis project Ga0224508, IMG submission 170157) | Sediment microbial communities from San Francisco Bay, California, United States - SF_Jan12_sed_USGS_21 | ecosystem: Environmental > Aquatic > Marine > Sediment | place: USA... | reverse complement strand
TCGAATCGGCCAGCCCGAAGATCTTGCTGGACTTGCGGTCTACCTGTCTTCCAATGCTGCCGCCTATTGCACTGGCGGGATCTACATGGTCGACGGCGGCTACACGGCGAATTAATCCTCATCCAGTACTTTCGTGAAACGGCAAACGATATGAAACAGATTCTCGGTACCATGACTTTCGGTGACCAGGTCGACCAGGACACTGCACAAAAGATGCTGCGGCAATTCACCGGGGCCGGGAACAGTGAGATCGATACCGCGCACATCTACTGCGAGGGTCGTACCGAGGAAATGCTCGGCAGGCTGTTACCTCCGGAGGCACGCGACAAACTTTACATAGCCTCTAAAATAAATCCGTGGAATGACAACGGGCTGCAGCCAGCCCAGGTCAAACAGCAGATGGCGGAAATCCTGCAGCGGCTTGGCACCGACCGGGTCGACCTGCTGTACCTGCATTCACCCGACCTGAATACGCCAGTAGCGCAGACGCTGGAGAGCTGTTACGAGTTGTTTCAACTGGGGAAGTTCAGGCATTTCGGTCTGAGCAACTACGCTTCGTGGCAAGTTGCCGAGGTGGTCGAAATCTGTCGTCACAACGGCTGGATGCAACCGACGGTTTACCAGGGGATGTACAACGCCCTGACGCGGGACGTGGAGCGCGAATTGTTTCCGTGCCTGCGCAACTATGGCATGCGCTTTAACGCCTACAATCCGCTGGCGGGTGGCATGCTAACCGGTAAACACCTGTCCATGGACGACATACCTGACAGCGGGAGGTTTAACGTAGAGCGTGGTTATCTCGACCGCTACTGGAAGCATGATTACTTCAGTGTGCTGCAGGAACTTCAATCTACCTGCCGGGAACTCGATCTAAAACCCGTCGAGGTCGCCTTGAGCTGGCTGGTGAACCATTCCTTGCTCGACGATGCTCAAGCTGACGGCATCATACTCGGCGCCAGCCGGATCGAGCATCTGGCGCAAAACATGCAGGCTTGCAATCATGCGCCGCTGGACCCGTCGATCCTCGACATATTGAACCGGGGATGGGAAATCATAAAACCGAACTGCTTCAAATACTTCCGCCCCTGAGCCTTGCCAAAGAAAAATAGGTAACAACCTAATCGGCTAACAGTGCCAGGCTCAGCGTTGGCCAGTAGGTGATGATTAGTACTGCAACCAGCAACACCACGAAAAACGGTATGGTGGCAACGTACAGGGACATCACCGGTTTATCAAAGCGATAACTGGCGATAAACAGGTTCATCCCAACCGGTGGCGTGAAGTAACCCAGCTGCATATTGGCAAGGAAGATGATCCCGAGGTGTACCGGATGAATTCCGTAACCCACGGCGATCGGCAGTAAAATTGGAACAATGATGACAATGGCCGAAAAAATATCGAGCATCATGCCAAGGACCAGTAAAAACAGATTCAACAAGATCAAAAATGTCAGTTTTTCATCGATATGCGACTGGATAAATTCGAACATCCGGATTGGGATTTCGGCATCGATCAGGTAGTTGGTTGAGGCCAGGGAGACACCGATAATAATCATAATACCGCCGACCAGCATCATCGCGTCACGCATGATGTCCGGCAGCTCAGAGAACTTTATCTCCCGCATGATTAACACTTCCACAACCAGGACGTAGACAGCGGTAACCGCGGCGGCTTCGGAAACCGCAAAATAGCCGCCATAGATACCACCCAGTACCAGGAATGGCAGTGGAATCTCCCATTTTGCCGCGAGAATCGCGGCAATCGCGGTTTGCAGGTTAAAGGGTTCGCGCCGACTGCGATCCCTGGGTTGCATCATCGAGTATAAAGAGAGCATGACCAGCATCAACAGGCCCGGGAAAATACCGGCGAGGAACAGATCACTGATACTAACGGGTTGATCCAGGTCCATTTGCTGTGCCACGACGCCATACAGGATTAATGGCAACGACGGCGCGAACAAAAGCCCCAGGCTGCCGGAGCTGGTCAGTAGTCCCAGGTTAAAATTTTCAAGGTACCCGGCCTGCTTCAACGCCGGGTATAGCAAACCGCCCAACGCAACTATGGTTATACCCGAAGCACCGGTAAACGCGGTAAAAAGAGCGCAGGCAAAAATAGCCACGATCGCTAAACCGCCCGGCATCCAGCCGAGCAGACTGTTAGTCAGGTTGACCAGGCGCGTGGAAGCCTTGCTCTCGCCCAACAAATATCCGGCAAAGGTAAACAATGGGATCGCGAGCAATACCGGCATTTCAGCGAGCCGGTAAACCTCGATACTAATGACCGACAGATCGACATCCAGGCCATAAAATCCGATCATCGCACTCAGGGCGATAACGACAAACAACGGTGTCCGCAGAATTGCCAGCAACAGTAATATTGGCGCTGCGACACTCATTCTGCCATGCCCTTCTCAACCTTCAGGTGCCGCAAACATTGCCTCGCCCAGAAACCCGATTTTACAAAATAGCGCAATCCGATTAACGCAAATGCTGCCGGGATGACGACTTCCAGCATCCAAGCGGGGATTCCCGCAAATGAGGTCGTGCCGTCTTCATAGTCAAGTCTTATCCAAGTTAAGCCGTACCAGGCGATTACGAGGCAGGTCCAGGCGCTGATTTGCGCTACCACCGATTGAACCAGGCAATAGATATCGCGCTTGAGAAACCGGGACAACAGATCAATGCTGATATGCTTGTTGTTTCGGGTGGCAACCGTGGCACCCAGCAGTCCCAGCCAAAGCACTAGCACCCGGAGTAAGGGATCGATCCAGACAATTCCTGAATCAAAGAAATTTCGCAACAGGATCTGCGTACCGGCGAGTACGATCATCGTAGTCAGCAACAAGACCAGCAAGGCATCTTCTACCTGATGAAGTCGCTTTATCCAGGTTCGCATCGGCTACTGGCTATCGTGGAAACTTTGTAAATGTCCTCTGACCTGACCGACGATTTTTTCCGAAATTACACCGGTTTCAACCATTTGGTCAATCGCGCTATCCGATATGGACTTCCAGCGTTCAACTTCACCGGGACTCGGCGCCACGAAAGAGATACCCTGATTTTTCAGCGCTGCTTTGGCGGCCTGGTTATCACTGCGATTTAGCACATCAAGACGGCTAAATACCTTGCCTATCTCCTCGCGGACGATTTCCTGGTCAGCAGCGGTTAGTTGGTTAAACACTTTTTTCTGAATCGCTATGACGCCGATCAGGTACGTAATCGGGAATTCGGTCATATACGAGGTACTGGTATGCCATTGAAAGGCTATGGCCGCGGTCGGATTGACCGCCACGGTCTCAATTAATCCTGTCTGCAAACCCGTAAAAACATCGGAAATCGGTAAAGAGACCGGGGTTATCCCAAGCGCTTTGAAAACAATCTGCCCGATCCGGTCACCCTCGGGGATCCAAACCTTGCTGCCGCGAATCGATTCCAGATCCTGCATTGGTTTCTTCGACAGGATCCTGACAAATCCCCCCTCGGAGATACCCAGTAGCACAAATCCGCTGGACTCCATTTCTTTTTTTATGACCGGGTCCATTCTACGACGCACGTAATCGATTTCGTCATACGACTGAAACATCATCGGCAAGCCCAGAGCCTGAATGCTGGTGTTAACCTGCGCCAGTCCACCCGGGGTAAAAGCACCACCATGGAGTTGCCCGATTTTAATTTTGCGATGAACGCTCCGGTCGTTACCCATCACGCCACCCGGGTAAAATTTCAGCTTGACTCGACCCGCGGTGCGTTCTTTTATCAGTTTGGCACCCGCTTTCATTTCATTCATCCAGGTGGTCCCGGCGGGTGCTAGAGTTGCAATCTTAAGCGTCTTCGCGTCGACATTGACACTGAATACGATCGACATGATTGCCATGCTTAATACATTTACAAGTCTGTACATTTGAATGTTCCGATATCGATAATTGGAGCCTGCATAAACTGCATAGTTTCGTTTAAAAGAATTCCCCGGACTCTGCAAGCAACTGATCTGCCTCCCGTTTTGCGAGCGAATTACTCAGTACATAACCGGGGTAATCGGAATTTGCAGCGATGACTGAAGTCAATAATGAATCGTGCAACTCCTGGTCAAACACGTTGCGGGCGTAATGTTTAGCCATTAATACACTGACCATCAGATTATGTCCCGCGGAGATTTCAATCGCGCGTTCAAAGTGTACGCGGGCAGCTTCCGGCTCCCCACCGAGCGCTGCGGGCCTTAGCGACTTGATCACACCCAGGTAAACATGGGCACCTCCACCATCGTAGCGCTCATCGATAGCCAGACATTGCTCGAACAATGCCGTAACCTTTGCCAGGTCTGCGACGGCATTCCAGTCCGCGGCATTGATTTGAATCCAGCCCGCCCACGCGACGGCAAAACCGTACAGCACTGCAAGCTCACCCTTCCCCGTCCCGACAAGGCTGTCCTCGAATTTGTCCAGCTTGCTTGCAGTCGTTTCACAAACCTCGCGGGCTTCAAGACAAAGCGCGCGACGCGCATACGACAGGGATTTGCTCGCCAGGCGCTGCGCCCGCGCCTCATCATCGACAAAGGCCGTACTGTAGGATCCATAGAGTTTAGCGCCGGCTAACAGCAGATTCGTATTCTCCGGATCCCCTTCGATCAAACCATCGATCATTAACAGATAGGATGGTGCTCCATCGCGAACGGTAGCCGGATCGTCCTGGTTCAGAATCGCGAGCGTGATGTTATCCGCCATTTTCGAAGTCGCGGAACTGACGAAACTGGCGCAGCCCGTTAGTAAAAGTGCCATCAGCACAAGATACGCGGATCTCAACATCAGGCCTGTTCCACGTGGGCCTTTACTCGTTTGTTTTGCATATCTGAATAGCCGTAGGCTTCCACCTGGGCCAGCATATCCCAGAATTTCTGCACCCATTGCTGATCATGCTGGCGTCCAGAAAGTTCTACGACCGCATTCGCATCAATCCAGTAGTGCTGCTCTTCAGACGAGGTGACAATGGCTTCAAGCCGGGTTGCAGCAGCGCCGCTTTCTTCTTCGACGATTGAAAAAGCACGTATATTGTCGCTGTCTTCCAGCGAGAGCTGGCCATCGGCAGCGATTAAGATGTACACAGTAGTTATCCAAAATTAGATCGTGATAATTCTAGCTTAAATCAGTTTTCCGCAACGAAATAATTATCCCAACGCTGGTCCAGGATTCGAATTCCCCGTTCCACCGACACGGCACCCAGTTTGTCCCCTGATTTTTCAACCAGGCCCAGCGCCACCAGCTTATGCAGCGCATCGTCGATTTCAAAATCAACCTTGCAGCGCCATTCGAATTCAAACCAGGTTTCGATATTGCGGTCCAGTTCTTCCCTGGTCAGCGGCGCGGAACTGACCAATAAGAAGTAATACGCAAGTATGGCTTCCTTGGACTCCTCTTCTTCGGCATCGTTCGCCAGTCGATAAAATACCCCGGCATTGTTGTCCAGGTTCTTAAAGTACAAATTTTGTGTCAGCGCCTGCATGAAACGAATTTTCCGGTTCTTGAAATTGTTGAACTGTTTCCACAGGTAGCCACCCAGTGCTGCGGCGCCGGCCAGCAGGGCTAATACGGCCGCCTGGTTTAACTCTACCGGCTGGCTGCTGACACCAAGCCAGTAACCGAACAGTGACCCGAGCAAAACCAGGGACGCGCCAAGCTTGGTCGTCAATACGATGCCCCCACTGACAACCGCGGGAACACCGATCAGGAGTTTATCCAGCAACCGCATTCCCACCCGCGTGTTCGGAAACAGCATTTCCAGGTCCGCCCTGGGGACGTTGCGAAACATTTTGAGATAGGTTGCACCTGGCCGGCAATGATCAGAATCAAGACTGGAGTTATAACCATCGCGAATTCGAAGGTAAACCACGACCCGTTCATAGTTGATGAATTCGATTGTCTTGCTGCGCAGTCCGAACCAGGTGGAAATCGTCTCGGTTCTGACCGATTGACCCCGGGCGAACAGGGACACTTCGGAGAAATCGTTAAAATCTACCTGTAATCGAATCTTGAACATCGACGACTCGGAGAGTGCCTGGTTCAGATCCGCTTCGGTGACGCGCTCGTAGTTGGCCTTTTCGAGCAGCCCGTCCAGCAGGGTTATGAAGGATCCGGCTTTTTCGGAATCGGGGTAATCCGGGCGCCGGGTATCGGTATCGGGATCAATATCCGCATAAGCGTTCTTTAAAGACTCGATGACCTGGTGAAATTCGAAATGGAAAACCTGGTCCAGCATGTAACTCAGCTGGCGGAACCCGTCGACGTCTGCCTCCAGTCCGCGATCACGCAGGCACATCTCGACGATGTCCTGGCGTCGATAGGGTATGAACCTGAATTTTTCCGTGCTATGCATGATCGGCCAATAATGCCAGTAACGGGAGCCATAAGAAACGCCTTTGCCATTCGTTACCTCTTTTATACCAGGACATCGTCAAGAGACTGGCGAGCCCGGGAGCCGGGATAGTTTTTACCTGATTGAAACGTGGCTTCGGGATCGGCCCTTTGAGCGTAAAGCGTCAATTTGTCGCAGATCGTGATTATTGCTATGGTCGCGTACGCCAGGCCCAGTGGCAATATAAACCCCCGGAGTAAGCATTACCGAGAACCTGAAGCAGCGTGTCAGTCAATGGAACTAAAGCGGAATCACTATGAGTAGCCCCGTCGAAGCAAAGCCCAGGCAATTCACACCGGCCAACCCGGATCGGGTCAGCCTGGTACAAATCACGGACTGCCATATTTTTGCGGCAGCAGAAGACTGTCTGCGGGGCATGAATACCCGGCGTAGTTTCGAGGCGGTCAGCCGGGCCGCCGTTGATAACAGTGGCCACCTGGATCTATTGCTTGCTACCGGCGACCTTTCGCAGGACGGTAGCGCCGGCTCTTACGCCTACCTGGCTCGGCAGTTCGATGATATGGAAATCGCAACCTTCTGGTTACCGGGCAACCACGATGAAATCGATAACATGCGGGAACATTTCACTGGAAACCAAATTGACGCGGCCAAACATATTCTGATCGCCGACTGGCAAATCGTCATGCTGGATTCGACAATCAGCGGCGAGGTTCACGGGCGTGTTTCCGGGAATCAATTGCAATTTCTGGGCGACTGCCTGCGAGCCTATCCCGAGAAGCATGGCCTGGTCTGTCTTCATCACCAGGCACTGGATACCGGCAGTTTGTGGATTGACCAGATGGGCTTGCTGGACGCTGATCGATTTCGCGAAAAAATTACCCAACACGACAATGTCAGGGGTGTGTTATGGGGGCATGTACACCAGGAAACACGACAGACGATCGACGACATCGAATGGATGTCGACGCCGTCAAGCTGTGTTCAGTTCAAACCCAACAGCAAGGATTTTGCGATTGGCACCGAGACTCCCGGATATCGATATATCAGTCTCCACCCGGATGGGAGCATATCGTCCCGGGTTCATCGCGTGGATAATTTTTAGGCATCGTCGAAAAGCGATTCCAGGATCGGGCAGGTGCTGGCACTTTGATTCGAACCATCACAAAACGACGAAATCTGGCTCAAACGTTTTCGTATTTTTTGCAGATCCTTGATTTTTAGGCTGATTTCATCGATATGCGCCTCTGTCAGCGCCTTTACATCGGCACGCGTTTTGTTGGCACCGGCTTCCGTTAATTCCAGTAATCCCCGGATTTGCTCGCCTGAAAATCCGAGCGCACGGGCGCGCTGGATGAAATTCAAACGACGCAGGTGCTCATCGCTGTAACTACGGTAACCCGACGCGGTACGCGCCGGTGCCGGCAATAATCCTATCGTTTCGTAGTATCGGATAGTCTCAATATTGCAACCCGTGCGGGTGGCGAGTCTTCCACGCGTCAGCATTGTTCAATACTCCGGGATAAAGCTGTAATATACGTCAATCCCTGTACTTAATACAGGGTAAAACCATGAACGGGATTATCCCCGGTTACTGTTGACCCTGTAGTTGGTACAAGAATTAGAATATTACCAATTGCCTGACGGATCATGATGATGCACTTGCTTAAATATGGAATTGTCTTACTGCTGCTTGTTACCAGTTTCAATAGTGTGGCAGCCGAACGCTGGTTTACCCAGGAGGTGGTCGACTACGGCGCTCCCCGATACCAGAAAAACTGCGCGGTCTGTCACGGCGTCAATGCCGAGGGTACGAAGGAATGGAAGAAGCCGGACGAGAATGGCAACTACCCGCCCCCGCCGCTCAATGGCACGGCCCATGCCTGGCATCATTCGATTCCTCAACTCGCCCGCTCCATTAAAGAAGGCGGCATTAAACTGGGCGGCGTCATGCCAGCATTTGTCGACAAACTCTCCGACCAGGAAGTCCTCGCGGTGATTGCTTACTTTCAATCGAAATGGCCTGACGAGGTTTACAAGGTCTGGCATGACCGGAACATGCAGTAATTCTCAGCTTTGTTATGATGTGATTTCCGCAGGCTTTTCGGGGCAGATCAATGGCACTCGGCAAATTTTTCAAATCACTTCTGGGTGACACGGCCGGTTCCGGTCAACCGGAACCTTCAGAGCCGATTGACTACAAGGGATTTTCGATCGAAGCCGCACCCATTAACGAAGATGGCAAGTACCGTACCGCCGGTTATATCAGCGGCGAACTGGACGGTGAAAACAGGCGGATCCAGTTTATCCGCGCCGATCTGAACGGTGAACTGCAGGCAGCCATCGATCATTCTGTCACCAAGGCACGGCAAATTATCGATGAACAGGGTACGAGCCTGTTAAACAAAACCCATCTTTAATCCTTGCCGCCACTGGCAGACAAACACTGGCATTTTACCTACAGCAGTTAATTTGCAGTTAGGTTTGACGATTGCCGGGAGGATCAACCTTGTCCTGGATACGGCCGAGGCGATAGGAATCCGCGATGCCAAGGAGCCAGCAGATCAGCAGGACGTAAGTTGCGATATCGGCCATCTGGGTTCCGCCCGCCGCCACCTGGTTCGATACTTCCGCGGTGATACGGGTTAGATCCAGTGGAATTTCGCCGGCCAGGATTTTATCTCTGATTTGTTGCGCTTTTTCCATGGCCACGGAAAGCAATACGCCGATACAGGCAACTGAAACCAGAATCAACAGGGCAGCCTGAATGTGCTTCTTGAGGTACAGGTGGCCACCACCCGGAAAAACAAAGGCCGAAAACAGTACCGCTTTATGTGATTTTTTCATCAGTGAGCCACCCGGTTAAAGTGGCATACCCGGTGATTAGACAGATTGTTTTGCCAGTTCCCGTTTAAGTAACTCGATACGGGGGCGTGCGTCAGTCGCATTAGGCTTGATTTCCAGCAGGCGTTCGAAAGCGATAATGGCGCGTTCAAAATCTTGCTGGGTACCGAGGATCATCCCAAGCCCCCAGACAGCCCCAAAATGACGGGGTTCGAGTTTCAGGGTTTGCTCGATGTCGTCGAGTGAGCCAGCATAATCACGCTGATAAAAGCGCACCGTGGCGCGACGATTCCAGCCCTCCGAGAATCCAGGTGCTTCCTCAATAACCCTGGAATAAACTGACTCGGCCCCGCTTAGATCTCCCGCGCGGACCAACTCGGCCGCCTCCAGCATCATGGCATCGACCGTCTCCTTGCCACTTTCGTACCAGATTTCCCATATTGTGGCTTCGGCTTCCAGCAGGACTTCCATGTCCTGGCTGGTTTGCAGGGTATGAAAAAGTCCGTCGAGACGTTGATCGGTTTGATCGGCGGAGCTGATGTTGGGAAAACAAAAAACCAGGGCCACGGTCATTTGTAACACAAGATTTAACGATCTCATTTTACTCGCTCCTCGGTGCACCTTGGCAATTGGCGCAATGCTACCAGTGTTTTACGCGTGTTTCTAATCGTGCCGGTGTATTCATGACGAGGCCTTATTAGCCTTTACGCCGTCATGTGCGAATGATCCACTACCCGTGCTCGTCAGTTAACAACAGGCTTACTCTTTTGCCACGAACTTCAGCGACTGATAGGCAGTGCGCCTGGCCTGTCGGCGTTTAAGCGGTGATTCGAAGAATCGCACCAGGGCGGCAACCAGGATTTCCGCATCGGCCTGATCGAGATCATTTAATTCCTCGCGCACAGCCAGGGCTGTTTTCAGTAAATGTACCGACACGATATGTTCGGCCTGACCATGATCCAGCACTCGATCCAACAGTAAACTCAGCTTGCGATCGGGATTTTCAGGTACCCAGATTTCAAGATCCATCCCGGGGGTCGTAAATGCGGCATTGCGGCCATTGAAGCAGGCCATTTGCAGCAGCGCCTGCGGCCAGAGTTCGGGAAATCGGGTGCACTGTTGCCTGACTGCATTGGCGAAGGTCAGGCCATGCGTGAAATCAAGCCAGCCCACATTTCCCGAGACCGAAACGTGTATTTTCTCCTGTTGCTTGATGTCAAAACTCAACAGGTTGACCGCGTTCGCCACGAGTAGCGCCCGGTAGATGTCTTCGGGCGGATTGCCGCTGCAGGCAATCACGGCCTGCATCGACTTGTTGATTCCTTTATGCCGCCAAAGACTCGCTTCGGGTTTTTGTTTTTTATGCCGACCCCATTTTTCAAGATATCCGGCATAAGCCCGAAACTCCGGTATCTTGTCTTCGCGCGAGGCGTAAACCAGCTCTCGCACCAGTGATAGGAGCAGGGATTCCATGACACTGTTTCCGAGCCGTTCAATGAGCCGGCCGGCCTTGGTAAGGTATATCAATGCATGCCCAAAATCATTGTAATGCTGTAAAGCCGCGCGCGTGAGCGCGGGCTCGAAATCGGCAAAAGATAATCCATCGCGGATGCCACCACGAATCGCCGCTACCGCGGCCGCTTCATTCTCCGCCTCGATATCATTGACAAAAGTTGATGCATCGAATGCACTAGTCCTGTTGGTAAAGGGGTATTCGCTTTCGCGTAACACATCGTAGGCCACGTGGGCAACGCTTTCTACCAGGCAGACCAGCTTCAGCTCCTTGCTTTGCCGATGCTCATCGTAAAGCGTTAACCAGTCAGCCATGCCGGCGTAGGCGTGGGTCCAGCCAAACTCCATTTTCTGCCACGACCAGTCGATGGCAAGGCGCAGCACATCATACGGATCGGCGCACAGTTTTTGCAGGCGAGCGATTTCGCGAGCGATGCGGTCGTAGCTGTAGTCATCGAAGGCATCATGCAGGCTGTTGGAAATCGCCGTGTATCTCTCCTGATAAGGCAGATCGGTAATATCGATCCAGATCTCATCACCGCGAACCTCGATCGGATAGGTACGTAATTCATCGCCACCAAAAAGGTTTTCACCCGTCTCCAGGTTGAATTTCCAGTTATGCCAGTTGCAGGTCAGGATACAGTCCGATGACAGGCTGCCTTCCGACAGCGGATAGCCTTCATGGGGGCAACGATTATCGCAGGCCCTGACACCATCAGGAGTATTGAACACGGCGATCTGCTTGCCCGCGACGCGCACCATTTTGACCGGATTCGACTCCAGTTCAGCTCGCGATATAAGCGGTTGCCAGTTGCGTTTGCTACTCTCGATTTGTGTCAGCGGAGGCTCCATGGAATAAATTTGATAGAGCCGGTAAGTGGCTAGTTTTGATAGGAAGGATCTTTCTGATCGAGCAGTCGAATGACTGCGTTCCAGGCAAGATCGACGTGTTCCTGTGTTTGCACCGCGCGTGCTTTGCCGCCTTGAGCCAGTTCATCCACTATCTCGGGCGCAGGTGTCACGATATCACGACCGGTGGCCAGCACGTCGACCTGTACCTTGCACGCGCTTTCGACGGTATAAAGATAGTAAAACGCCTCAGCGACACTGCGGCCAACCGTCAGCAAGCCATGGTTGCGCATGATCATGATCCAGCTGTCTGCCATGTCAGCACCCAGTCGTTCACACTCCTCGCTGTCTGTGCGTGCGATCCCATAATCGTGATAGCAGACCATATCTCGAATCTCGTTCGCCTGCTGGGTGAGCGGTAACAGGCCGGATTCCATGCAGGATACCGCCATACCCGCGCGGGTATGACTGTGCAGCGCCACGTTAATATCGGGTCGTGCCTTTAGCATCGCGGTGTGGATTGCATGGCCTGCCTCGTTGTAGGGGTGGTCCCCCTCGACGACGTTGCCATCGAAGTCGACCTTGATCAGGTTGCTCGCGCAAATCTCGTGAAACAGCAAGCCGTAGGGATTGATCAGGTATTGCTGCGGGTTATCGGGCACCCGGGCGCTTAAATGGGTAAAGATCAAATCGGTCCAGCCATAGTGAACAAAAGCACGGTAGCAGGCTGCAAGCTGTACCCGCAGCTGCCACTCTGCTTCGCTGCAGTCTGGGGAAACGAGATGCGGCGTAGGTTTACTCATGATTTCTCCGGGATGCGATTTCAGGTTCTGCTCGATCGCTTCGATGCGGTCAGGCTGCGACTCAGATACTGGTAGAAGTCCCAGATGGTACCCTCAAGGTCTCGCGATGCCAACGGACCCGGCTCATGAAAACGAGACCCGAGGCCCTGCTGCACCCTGAGCAAAACCTGTTTGTCTTCATTCATGGTTTGTCGAAACAGTTTGACCGCTTTATTGACATCCCGCTGCGTCCAGTGATCGCCGAAAAATATCAGGCCCATTTTCATCCTGACCCGGCCAGCCGATTCCGGGCGAATACACAGGAACGAGCTGTAATCGCTGCCGAGGCCTACCAGAAGTCCCGGCGGGACCGCAAACATGACGCAGGTATTGCCCTCTTCCTCGGTCAGGTCCGGATGGCCGACGTGGCCTTTCGGTACGCGCGTCGTAAAACCGACGCTGTAGCCGAAATGACGCTTGCCGGGAGTCAGGTGGGAGCAAAGTCGACTCGGGTTAACCTTGTGCAGCGTATCTTTATGCAGCGGCGTCAGGTGATATCCCTCCATGAAGTTTTCCAGCAGGCATTTCCAGTTGGTATCCCAGGATTCATCGGCCAGGTAACGCAGCGACATTTGTTCCAGGTGATAATTTTTTATCACCCGATCAAGTACCGCCAGCTGCTTGCCGATACCGGCTGCGCGCGGATTCAGATTCACGAATATGAACCCTTGCCAGAACTCGCATTTTATTTCAGGTAACCGGCATTGGCGCAAATTAAATGCCGCGTGCGACTCCAGGTGCGGTGCATTCAATAGTTTACCCGTAGTATCGTAGGCCCAGTGATGATACGGGCAGAGAAACTTCTTCGCGTTTCCGCTGCCCTCGGCGATCACGGTGCCGCGGTGCCGGCAGACGTTGGCGAGCACGCGAATCACGCCGTCGCGACCGTGCACGACGAGCAGTGGTTCACCGACATGATCGAAACTGAAAAAATCACCTGGCTGCTTTACTTCTTCGACGCGGCCGACACAAAACCAGTCTTTGGCAAACAACTCACTGGATTCGGTCTGCGTCCACAGGGGATGGGTATAAAAAGCGCCGGGCAGCGAAAAACCCCGCTCGTAGGGTTTACCTTTTATTGATTGCAGGGTTTTCAGGAACCATGCGGTCTGTGTTTTATTCGGAATCGATGCCATAAACCAAATCCAGCCGACCAGAAATTATTCATTGCGAAGTCAATTAGGTGGCCTATATTAAATGCCTGGGGTTAAATAAAACAGGGGAATTACCATGAGTGCTGTAAATCCGTATGACGCACCCGATGCATTGCTGGATACCGGGCAAGAAGAATTATATCAACCGAAAATTTTTTCCTTTAACGGTCGTATCGGCCGCATGCGCTACCTGGCCTACGGCATCGGCGTCAATTTGCTGCTGATGCTGGTCATGGTTCCACTGGCCGGCGCGACTGCCTTTATGGGTGGCGATCCGAGTTCATCGATGATCGGGATACTGGGAATCGGGATTTTCTACGTTCTCACCATCGTTATCTCGGTGATGTTTGCAAAACGCAGGCTCAACGATCTGAATCGCAGCGGCTGGTGGTTCCTGCTGTTCATCGTCCCGTTTGTTAATCTGCTGCTCGCAATCTACCTGATCTTCTTTCCCGGTACCAATGGATCGAACAATTTCGGACCGGCGCCAGAGGCTAACTCGGTCGGTGTTCTGATTCTAGGTTGGCTGATGCCGGTATTTTTTATCCTGGGCATCGTTGCGGCAATCGCTGTTCCGGCCTACCAGGATTATTTATCGCGCGTGCAATAGCCTGGGACAAGAAGTTTCGGACCTGGTAAAACCCGCTGCAACTAAAGCTAGGCAAAGGCTGGTATTACCTCGGAACAGAAAAGCTCCAAAGAGCGTTTTTGTTCCTTCTGCCCGAGCCCCATGCTGGAATAATAAATGAAATCATCAACGCCAAGCGCGCTGTAGCGCTTGAGCTTGGCGATGACCGTTTCGGGTGAACCGAACATCAGGTTCTCCTCCAGCATTTCCGCATTGTACTGCTCGCGATCGGTTAACTCTTCGAGTGGAATTTGCTTCGGAAATCCATTCTTCACATCCCCGAGGTTTCGGAACAGGTTTTCAAACTGGCCCAGCACGGTTTGAATCGCCTTGATGGCCGCGTCTCGTCCCGTTTCATCCGTGTAGAGCGAGGTATGCCGCATCATCGCAAAGGTTGGTCGATCAGAATCAGGATATGCGGCAATGGCCTCGTCGAGCTGTGATTTATACAGTTCGGCCTCGGCAAACGGTCGCGTCAAGGGCCAGGACATGACGTGGCAATTATTCTTGAGTGCGTAGTCAAAGGTTATCGGCGACCTCGCCGCAACCCAGATCGGTGGGTGCGGTTTCTGCACCGGTTTGGGAACCGAGGTTGAGCTTGGGAACGTCCAGTACTCGCCGTTATGCTCGTAATCTCCCGCCCACAGCGCTTTCAGCGCCGGCAGCATTTCCTGCATGTACTTGTAGGCATCCGATTGCTTGAGACCCGCATGCATGCGATCGAATTCGCGCTGGTAAGCACCGGAACCGATTCCGAACTCGAGACGCCCGCCACTAATCAGGTCCAGGAACGCTGCCTCCCCGGCGAGGTTGATCGGGTGCCAGTAAGCCGCTACCGCAACCGCAGTACCGAGTCGAATATTATCGGTGTGGTTAGCCCACCATGTCAGAATCTGGAAAGGATTGGGCGCGATCGTCATTTCCAGCGCATGATGCTCTGCCGCCCAAGCAATTTTAAATCCGGCCTGGTCGGCCATCTGCACCATTTCCAGCGTGTGACGTGCAACGTCGTTCATATCCATGCTGCCGTTCATGCGCTCTAAATTAATTGCTAAATGAAATTTCATGTTACTTACCTTGCTTGTTCGAGTTACTCGGTTTCACCGGCTGGGCATTACCGCCGATATTAATCTTACTCCTTAAATTTCGATACTTCTTCCATCAGAATCGGGATCGCCAGGTTACAGGAATGGATTCCCATCACCGTGGTCAATTGAATAGTCTCCAGTATCTCTTCCACACTTGCACCTGCCTTGAGCGCATTTTGAATATGACGACGTACGCCCGGACTATAGAGATGGGTAGTCGCGGCGTTAATTGCGATCAGGATCAATTCCTTGTATTTCTGATCCAGCGGCCCCTTCGATTGCGGCAGGCTACGAAATGCCAGGTAGGCCTCGAGAAAATCCGGGTCAAGTTCGTGGAATTGCTCCCACAGCGGATTCCAGTCCCCTTTCGCCTTATGGTCTTCAGTATGCGGATAAGTTTTGCTGTCGTCAGTCATGTCTGCTCAACCTCCCCGGTGCTTGAATGAATCCCGACGAAAACTGTAAAGCGCGGCCGGATCGACGGCAATGTCGACCACCGCGGGCTTGCCGCAGTCGAGAGCTGCCTGAACCGCTTCGCCAACCTCGCCGATATGCTCCACCTTGAAGCCCGCAGCCCCGTAAAGTTCCGCAACCTTGTCGAACGGAGGGCTGCTGATGTTGGCGCCGATGTAACGTTCGCCGAAAAAGTCCCGCTGGTAGGCCTTCTCCGCCCCCCAGCACTGGTTGTTCATGACGATGGTGACGGTATTGATGCCGTGATCAACCGCGGTACTCAGTTCGGAAATGGTCATGCCGAAACCACCGTCACCCATCAGGCTGACCACCGGCCTGTGGGGACGTGCAATCTTGACCCCGAGACCGCAGGCAAACGAGAATCCCACCAGGCCGAAATCGAGTGGCGTGAACAAACTGTGTGGCTCCCAGTAATTTAGCGCGTCAGTAGCCTGTAGACACAGCGTGCCTGCATCCATCGTAACTGCAGCGTTTTTTGGTAAAACGGCGCGCAATTCCTTGTAAAGGCCGGAGGGTTGAATCGGGTGCGCTTCGGTTTCGGCCTTTGCGTCACGTTCCTGCAAGTAGCTTTGGCGCTCGTCGATATAGGCCTGGGTCCACGCGTCAACCTCGGCTTGAACCTCCAGTTTGCCGAGTTCATCACAAAGCTGGCGGGCGGCCGCGCGCGCGTCTGACCAGATCCCGAGCCTGATCGGGAAATAACGTCCGAGCGCAGTTGGCTCCAGTTCAACCTGGATGATGTCAGCCTGCTCATTAATATTGTCGTAGGAATAAAACGTCGAGTTGAATCCCAATCGGGTGCCAAGCGCCAGTATCACATCTGCCTTCTTTGCCAAACGCGATGCCACGACGTTGCCGCGCGGCCCCATCTGCCCGGCATTCAACGGATGTCCAAACGGAATTGCATCGCCATGCCCAGGTGCGAGGATGATCGGCGCATTTAAAGCTTCGGCGAGCGCCAGTGCATCTTCGTGGCCACCGGTGTTCTTGATGCCGCCACCGGTGACGATAACCGGTTGTTTCGCGCGGCGTAGAATTTCGGCCGCCTGCCGAATCGCATCATCTGACGCGGGTGGCAGGTTTTGTGAGCGGTAGCTTTGCGGTTGCTGAAAATCAGGATACTCGGTGACCTCGGACAATACGTCACGTGGTAAATTGAGCTGAACCGGACCCCTGCGTGGCGTCATCGCGGTTCGAAACGCCTCACGAAACATTTCCGGAACCCGACCGGCTTGAGTGACGGTCCAGGTCTTCTTGGTAATGGGTTTAAACAATGCCTGTTGATCGACTTCCTGGAAGGCATCGCGATAAACGTGCGCCGATGACAATGCGCCGGCTATCGATACCACCGGCGAAAACGCCGCGTAAGCCTGGGCCAGGCCAGTGACCAGGTTGGTTGCGCCCGGACCATTCTGACCGGCGAGAACTACACCGGCCTTTCCCGAGGCGCGCGCGTAGCCATCGGCCATGTGGGTGCCGGTGCGTTCGTCATGAATACCGATAAAATTGATATCGTCCGCGTCATAGAGTGCGTCGAACATTTCCATGGTCGCAGACCCGATCAGGCCAAAAACATGCTCAACGCTCTCTGCCTGCAACGATGCGACCGCAGCCTGCCCCCCGGATAATTTTTTCATACCTGGCCCCTGTTTTTATGCCCCCAATTATCCGGAAGCTGTTCCAGAAACTCCACCAGTGCGGTGATAAAAAAGGATGGATTTTCGGTTAATCCCATGTGCTGTAAACCCGGTACGATGATTACCTGCGATCCCTTGATTTCACTGGCGATGGACTGACTCATTTCCGGTGTACTACCACTGTCGTTTTCGCAAGTCATGATGAGCGTGGGATGGGTGATCGGTGGCTCCGGGCGAATCAGCTCGATCACGCCGAATGCCAGAACCTGGCGGCACAAAGCATAGTTTTCGAGATCATTCGCCAGCACCCAGTCGCGCACCCGGGCGACGAAGTCCGGGTTTGAGGCGCGAAACTCGGAGGTAAACCAGCGCTCGATGGTCGCATCGAGGGTTGCGCCGGGTCCACCCGCGGCCGAGTTTCGCGCGCGCTGCTCAACCAGCTCCTGTGCCTCGGGAACCCGTTCATGCGGTGAATTCAAAATCGCCAGCGCACGCAGACGTTCGGGATGATCCATCGCGAAACGTCGGTTAATCATGCCACCCAGCGAAAAACCGATGATCGAGCACTGATCGATCGCCAGTTCATCGAGCAGTGACAGCAACTGTTCGGAAAACAGCGTCAGCGAGGGTATTCCCGGCGGTGGTGCGCTTTCCCCGTGCCCGAACAGATCGTAGCTCAATACCCGGTAGCGATGAGCAAACCGGGAAACATAACTCTCCCAGATCTGCCGGTTCAATCCGAGTCCATGGATCAGCACTACGACAGGCGCATCGTCAGGCCCATTTAGCTCGTAAACACTTCCGTTGCTACTGGTTTCAGACATAGATAGATATGGTAATGGATCTAGAAACTATTCACGTCTAATCCACCATATCCCCCAGCCTATGACCAACGGTATATAGCAAAATAAGAACAGTACCAGATTACTGTAATCAGTAATCATGTCCCCAAAAATGATTATGGCACCCAAAATCGCCCAGGTAACTGAGACTAATATCCACCCTTTAACAGATTTACCGAGCTTCTCCATTTTGCCTCCGACTCGCTTTAAACAGCCTGTTATTGTATGTCATTAGCCCCCTATTCCTCAGACATTTTAATTTGAGGATCCGATAATGACCGAACTACGAAACCCGGTGTTTGCGTTTCAGTATTTCCCTTGAGGAAACAAATCCTCAAATTCCTTCAACCAGAGACCAGGATCGCTCAATCACGTTATTTCAGGCCTGCCGAGAGTAGACATTTTCGAATTCGTCTGTTTAATTGATGCAATTGCAGGATTGAAGCCGGTTATAATCGGCTTGGCAACAACTTCGATCATGACATTACTAATCCAGTACCGGGGGAGTTGGAATTGAATCAACGACGCAGGCTCGTTTTAATGCCAGGCCTCGATGGCACGGGAAAGCTGTATACTCCGATCGTCCCATATCTCGAACCGCACTTCGAGATGACCTTCGTGACCTATCCCGATCTTGATTCCTTTTCGGATTATATCCTTTGTGCGCAGAACCAGCTCCCGGCGACGCCTGGCTTTTCGCTGGTTGCCGAATCATTTTCAGGACCTGTCGCCATGGCCTTGATGGCACACCAGCCCGAAGAGATCGGGCCATCGGTATTGTCCTCGACTTTTGCGCGCTCACCGCTGGCAACATTGACACGCATGGCAAACTCGGTACCCGCGGAAATTTTTTCCATCGGGGCCCTGAAAGATTTTTGCATGGATGTCTACTCAAGTGACGAAGACGACAATTCCGAAACCCAGCCGCTACCGCTCAACATGACGGAGCAGCTCGATGGGGCCCTGTTGAAACACCGGATTTCAGTTTTTAGCCGAATCGATGTTTCAGCTTTACTGCCGGACATACAGGCACCGATTCTGCATCTGCATGGGCTGCAGGATCGAATCGTTTCCGAGAATGATGCGCAAGTGATTCAGTCCAGCCTGCCTAATGTCGATCGGATCGACATCGAGGCGCCACATTTATTGCTGCAAACGCGGCCACAGCAGTGTAGCCAATTGATTTTCAGGCATATATATCCGGACAGTTAAACAACTGCCGCAAACAAGAATGTGGCTTCCGGTGGCAATAAACCTGTTTCTGTCTCGCGCAAGAGAACAAACAGGCATATTGATCCCCCGCTTTAATTCTCATCACCCCCCGCGGCAGCTTTTTCCATTTCACGCTTTTTCTTGCGCCGTAGTTTTCGCTGTTCTTCTTTTTCGCGCCTGCTTATCCTGCCATCATTATTAGTATCAGCAGAACCCTCCTCTGCAATTGGCTGCGTTTCCGCTTCGGTTTCAGGCTCCGCCTCAGGTGGAGACTCGGGTGGGGATTCCACTTGCGACGATGGCGGTATTTCGAATGAATCGCTCAAATTAGGTTTGGTTACTTCGACTTCCTTACTGCCCTGTGTTGGTTTATCACTGAAAACAACGTTACCGTCAGCATCGTAGGATTTATACACCTGGGCATGGGCCACACCGTTCAGGCTCAGCAGCCCGAAACAAAGTAGCGAGCAAAACAGATCCTTTGTTAGCAATTGACAATGCACCCGCATATTTTATGTGGATAAGCGAATTTCAAAAAGTAATTTCGGTCTCTTTTTTGGAAGTTCTCAGAATTTCTGCTCGCGCTGACGAATAATTGCGGTCAAGACCTCGTTGTACGGAGTCGGTATCCCCAACTCCCTGCCAAGCTCGACCGCCATGCCGTTGATTGCATCGATTTCGCTTGCCCGTTTCGCGTGGTGATCCAGTAACATCGATGGCCTTGCGTCCGGCATTTTGTTGCCGAATTTCGCAACATACTCGAGCGGATCATCAAAGGTAAAGGCAATTTTTTTAGCCTGGCCGAGAGCAAAGACTTCGAGTGCGCAGCCCTGCGCAATCGCCCAGGTCGCGGAGTCCGCCATCAGCTCTCCCAGGGTATAATCGAACACGGTGCAGGGACCGCTGAAAGCGACATTGCAGATGTACTTGCCCCAGATGAGCTGGTCGATATCCTCGAAAGCTTTCGCATTGAAACCGGCTTCCTGCCAGACTCTGGTAATACGCTGCAACCGTTCCGTCATACCACCGTTCATTTCGCCGACACGAATCAGGTTCATCGCGTTGTGATGCACGTGGCCCGGACCCTTTATCGATGCACCGAAGCCGTCGGCGACGCCAAGCAGTACCCGGTCGGTGTCCATGTGCAGAGCGATCCGTTCGCCGGCACCGAGCCCGTTTTGAATCGTGACGACCATCGAATCCGCACCCATTAACGGCGCAATCATCTCCGCCGCGGGACCAACCCCGGAAGCCTTGGTCGCCAGCACGTAAAGCTCGCATTCGCCAACATCAGTAGCATTCGTCGTGGCCCTGATGCCCTGCACCACGCGATCGCCGCTGGCACCTTCCACGCGCAGGCCATCCTGGTTGATTGCATCGACGTGTTCCCGCCAGATATCGACTGCCCAGACTTCGTGCCCGGCCTCCGCCAGGAGTCCGGCATAAACCGAACCCATCGCTCCCACCCCGAAGATCGCTATTTTCACCCTGCCCCCATTTCTGTTCGCGGTAAACGAATATCGAATTTCTGTCGCAACTTCGTGTCCAGCTCCGCAGATAGATGTGTCGGGTAATGGGTCTGCAATATCTCGCGGGTACGCTGGCGCGCAACTTCGTGAATATCTTTAGATCCATCCGCTTCCCATTCTTCGATGCTGCGTCGATCGGCGATCTGCGGGTACACGAAATCGGACTGCATGCGCTGGAGCGTTTCCGCCTGCCCGAGAAAATGTCCCTCGCCGTGGGCTACTTCGTCGATCGCGGTCAGTGCGAGGGTCTCGTCGCTGACTTCGATGGCGGCCAGGGATTTCATGATGCTGCCGAGCATGTCGTTGTCGATGACGTAACTCTCCAGCGCGCAGCCCATCAAGCTCGCCTGCATGCCGCCGGCCTGGGTGATCAGGTTGGAACCGGCCTGCGCTGCGAGCGTTACTGTAAGGCTTTTTTCGTATCCGCTTTGCGCATCGGCGATCTTGCTATCGGTGGCGCCGGCGATGGTCGAGTTGGGCAGTCCGTAATAATTCGCCATCTGCGCGCTGGCCGCCATTGCGATCGCACCCTCGGGGCTGCCACCGCTCATCGCGCCGGTGCGCAGGTCGGTCAACATCGGGCGGGTGCCGAAGATTACTTTCGCCTCAGGGTTCAACAACCACGCGAAGATCATGCCGGAAACCGTTTCGGCGATGGTTTGTGCAATGGTGCCAGCCATGGTGACCGGACTCGACGCGCCCATCTGGCCGAAGGTATTGGAATGCAGCGGGATGCCGCAGCGCACTGCCTCGGCGGCAATTTCGCAGGACTCGGCATCGAAACGCAGCGGCGGCACCGGCAGGTTGCAGTTCATCGATAAAAACGGCCGCGCCAGGAAAGCTTCACGCGAGCCTGCAATCGTGTAACACATTTCGGCGATTTCCCCGACATTCGCAGCTTCGGATGCCGCTGCAAACACATGCTTGGCAGTGCCGGCGAGGCAGGCGTAAGCGGTATTGATATCGAGGCTACGCAGGTCGGGCATATCGCGCGCCACCAGCGAGCGGCTGAAAAAGTGGAGATGTTCGAGGCTGTCGACCAGGCGTGCGGCGGCGTAAAGGTCGCGCAGGTTCGATTCGCGGTATAGCTGGGTTTCGAGATCCAGGATCATCGGCGCGGCCCCGCCAGAACCGACATGCACGCGCGCCACTTTGAGTTGCATGTCGTACTCCGGATTTTGTCCACAGAGCGTGAAATCGCGAGACAGACCATTGAGCGCGTTTTCGATCAATTCCGGCGAAAAGTGCAGACGGCCTTCGGCATCGAGACTACCGCCCGCGCGGGTGACATGCTCGATGACGATTTCGGGGGCTTCGGCCATGCCAACGTCGGCAAGGATTGAACGCACCGCCTGGTCGATTTTAGGCAGATCGGACGGATTTAACGGCTGATAGCGCCCGCCAACAATACCACTTAAGTGCCGGGGTGCCGGGCTCGCACCGGCAGGACCGGAAGCGCGGCGGCGCCGTTTGCGTTTGGCACGGGCGCCCGTGTCATTGTCAGGCATTGATAAACTCAGGCTGCCTTTCTTCGTTGCATGCGTTTGCGCTCTTTCTGCGCCCGCAGCGAATCGCTGCTACCGTCATGCCAACTGCCGAACAGCCTGTCGAACGGCGTGGTCGTGTTACCGTAATTGAAGTTGAAATACTGGTGGTGCAACTGGTGGTACCAGTCGCCGGTGCTGATTTTGAATCCACCCCTGAGCTTGATGAAATCGAATCCGGAGTGCGACGGCGCCGGGCCGATACCCTGGAACAGGCCGGTTAAGACAATAACGACCGGGTGCACCGGCACGAACCACCACAACAAGAACACGCTGAAATAAATCGAATGTTCCAACGGGTGCATCGAGATCCCGGTCCACGGAATGGTATTAATGTTGCGGTGATGTAACTCGTGGACGACCTTGTACACCGGCTGGTAATGCATGAAACGGTGTACGAAATAAAAATGCAGCGTGCTCCAGAAGAACACCGCGATCAGCATAAGCCCCAGATAAGCGGGGTGATCGACAAACGCCGGGTTTGAAACGTAACCATTGGCGTAAATCCAGTAAGTCACGGCCTCGTAGGCGGTCCAGAAAGTCACGCCCGAAGCAATGCTCCAGAACATGTTGTCGCGAACCTGGTGGCCCCACAGAAATTTCGGATTACCGGTTGCGGGCCACTTGTCATCGAACTTGTATTCCTTGTGCTGGCCGCGATGCACGTAAAGCCACCAGTGCAGGCCGCCGACCACGAGTGTCAGCAGCGCCGCGTTACGCAGCCACAACAACGCGATCCAGCCGGGTTCGAACACGGCCATGGTCGCAAGCGGCGGCGTCAGGTAATACCAGGTGACAAACGCGAGGCCGATAAAAAAATAACCCCACGGAAACAGCAAATCGTAAAACAGGTAGCGCAACGCACCCAGCGGGCGCGGTGGCCAGGCGTACAGTTGAGGCGGGCCAATGGTTTTGTCCGGTTGATAGGTACCGGTTGCATTATAGGGATTCGAAGCCATTATCATCACCCATGGCAGTGTTAGTCCTGTGATTCTAGCGCTGTCTTCGATTGCCGGCAAAGTCTAAAATGCTTCATACCAGATGCCGTTCACAGAACAGCTTCCGATTGGGCTCGCGCATAAAGGCGCTTATAATCCGTGCATCTCAAATTACCGGTTGTCGCATGAATTTTAAAACCATCGAGTTATCCCAGCAGGGCCCGGTCGCGCTGCTTGGCCTGGATCGCCCCGACAAACTGAATGCGATCAACGCGGCCATGATCGAAGAAATCAACCGTGCACTCGATGAAATTGAAAGTAATGACTCGATTCTTGCAATTGTTGTCCATGGTAACGGACGTGCATTCTGTTCTGGTTTCGATCTGCAGGCAGGCGTCGCGGCTAATCGCAGCACCGAGGCCGAGTGGCGCGCGGCGATCGATGCCGATCTCGAATTGATCATGCGTTTCTGGCATAGCCCCAAACCGACGATTGCCGCAGTGCACGGTTACGCACTGGCCGGCGGCTTTGAAATTGCGCTCGCCTGCGATATGACCGTCTGTGATTCGACCAGCCTGTTCGGCGAACCTGAACTGCGTTTCGGTAGTAGCATCGTCGCGCTGTTGCTGCCCTGGTACGTCAACCCCAAACGCGCCAAGAAGATGCTGCTCACCGGGCAGGATCGAATGACGGCTGAAGAAGCATTGCAGCATGGCATCGTCAACGAAATCGTCGAAGTCGGCGAAGTGCTGAAGCGCGGTCTGGCACTCGCGCGCGAAGTCGCGCTGATGGATCCCGACTCGGTCAGAATGACCAAGCAGGCCATCAACCAGACTTATGAAATTATGGGTCTCGGTAAGTCGCTGCGCATGGGTGCCGATACCTCGGTCAAGATCGAAACACTCGAAACCGAGTTACGCAAACAATTCAACCAGATTCTGCGCAGCGAGGGCATGAAAGCGGCGCTGGCATGGCGCGAGGCAAGACTGAATCAAGATGACTAGGCACCACCTCGACCCGCTGTTGCAACCGGCCAGCATCGCGCTGGTCGGTGCCTCCGACAAGGATGGTAGCCCGGGCCAGGTGCTTGCAGCCATGGTGATTAATTCTGGATATACCGGAGCGGTCTACCCGGTCAATCCAAACTACCAGCAGATACTCGGCCAACCCTGTTACCCCTACCTCGAATCGCTACCGGAGACCGTCGATCATGTCGTGATCGCGCTCGGCAATCAGCACCTCGAAAGCGCACTCGAAGCGACTATCGAGCACGGCGCCAGGGCCGCTACCATTTATTCCAGTGGAATCCTGGAACAGGATTCAGAACCAAAACTGTTGGCCCGCCTGGCGGCAAAGGCCAACGCGGCCGAACTCGTGATCTGTGGCGTCAACGGCATGGGGTTTTATAACGTCAGCCAGGATCTGTATGCCGGCATCTTTCCCCGTGCCCCCGAAATCATCAAGGGCCAGATCAGCTATATCGCGCAATCCGGCTCGGCTTTCGCCACGCTGTGCCATAACGGTTGTCGACTGGGTTTCAATCTATGCCTGTCTGCCGGGACCGAGATTACCACTACCGTCGCCGATTACATGGACTGGAGTCTCGATCAACCCGATACCCGGGTCATCGGCTTGTTCCTGGAAACGGTGCGCGACCCGGCTGCATTTGTGGCAGCTCTCGAGAAGGCCAACCGCAAAGACGTGCCCGTGGTGGTCTTGAAAATAGGCAAATCCCCGTTGAGCGCGGCGATGGCGGTGACACATACCGGTGCGATCGCGGGTAACCACGCCGCGTTCGAGGCCCTTTTCAAGCGTTACGGGGTTATCGAAGTAAACGATTTCGATGAAATGGCGTCGATCCTGATGCTATTGCAATCAGGGCGGCAGGCTGTCGCAGGCGGCTTTGCCGCGGCCTTCGAATCCGGCGGTTTCCGCGAGTTGATAACCGACGAAGCCCACGAATTGGGACTCGATTTTGCATCCCTCGAAGACACCACGGTGGCAGCCTTGACGCAACATCTCGATCCCGGGCTGGTGGCAGAAAATCCGCTCGACGTCTGGGGTTCGCACGATCGCTTCGAAGCGCGATTCCTGGCCTGTATGAATTTACTGATGCAGGACCCCAATGTTGCCGCTGGTGCATTCATCAGTAATTTGCGCGATGGTTACTATCTGTCTGAAGCCATTTACCGGGTCGTCGAGGCCGCCAGCAAACAGACCGACAAGCCGATCGCGCTGGCTACCTGTTATGCGGATCTCGCTAATTCTGCCATTTGTCGTCGCGCGCATGCAGCGGGAATCCCGGTCATCGATGGTGCAAATGAAACCTTGCTGGCATTTAAGCACCTGTTTGATTATCACAGGTTTAAAAGAGATCGATTGCCGGCGGCGAAACCGACTAAATTTGATGCTGAACTTGTATCGAGCTGGCGGCATAAACTTGGTGCATGCCAATCAGGTTCAATGGGCGAATCCGAGGCACTCGCATTCCTGTCCGATCTTTCTGTACAGGTGGTTAACCATGTCCGGATCAGCTCTCGATCAGAGCTGCTTAGCGCGGCCGAATCGATCGGCTATCCACTGGTGCTAAAGACTGCGCAACCGGAAATAAACCATAAAAGCGACAGTGGCGGAGTGTTGGTAGACCTTCAAACCGAGCAGGATTTGCTCGCCTGTTACGATGATCTGCGCCATCGCCTCGGTTCAGAGGCACTGGTCTCAGAAATGATAGAAAAAGGCATCGAGATCGGCCTCGGCACAGTAACAGATGCGCAGTTCGGACCCATCATCATGGTTGCGGCCGGTGGCGTGCTGGTCGAACTGTTATCCGACCGGGCCGTTGCCATGTGTCCTGTCAGTTCGCCACAGGCCGACGAAATGATTGCCTCGCTGAAAGCAGATAAGCTGTTGCGGGGAATTCGCGGTAATAAGGTAGTCAACCGGCAGGCCCTTATCGATATTGTTGTCAGCCTCTCGAACATCGCTTTCGAGTTTCGTGACATCATTGCCGAAATCGATATCAATCCGGTGCTCGTCAACACGCAGGCTGCGCTGGCCGTGGATGCCCTGGTCGTGCTAAATAATAGCGACAGCCAGTATTAAGAATAATTCGGTTCGCGTAGCAGCTACTGTATCTCTAGATCGTCCCAAAATCGCTGTGGTACTATGATCCGATGAAACGGCAGCTCTCAGCCATTTTGTATGCAGATGTCGCTGGCTACAGCCGCCTCACGGCTCAGGACGAGGAAAAGACCCATCAACAACTCAATGCAGGATTAAATCTGCTCACCGAAAAGACCGCGGCTCACGACGGTAGCAAAGTCCACGAAGCGGGCGATGCCATTCTGGCTGAATTCTCGAGTGCAACAGACGCGGTCGACGCCGCGTTTGAATTTCAAAAGGCGATGGCCACTCGTGATCATGATCCTGGCGAAGGCGAACTGATCGAATTTAGAATTGGTGTAAATGTCGGGGAAGTAATCCGCGATCGCGACGACATCTACGGCGACGGCGTTAATATTGCTGCGAGAATTCAAGAGGTCGCGCCACCGGGTAGCCTGTGCGTTTCGGGTGCGGTGCTAGAGCAACTATCGGCCGGCTCTAGCTATAACTTCGACGATCTCGGCTACCGGAACTTTAAAAACATCGAGCGACCGATTCATGTCTACGAATTAAGGCTTTCCGATCTGTTCGATAATTACCCCATGAAGGACATTGATTCGCGGGTTCAGGGTCAACCGCTGTTTGACGACGGTATGGAAAAATCTTTGGTCGCGAAAAGACAATGTGCCTGTGGTTCGGTCAGCCTTGAAATAACCCAGCAGTCGTTGGGTGCGGGTTTCTGTCATTGCCGAATCTGTCGACAATGCACCGGGGCACCGGTGTTTGCCTGGGCAGCCTTCCCCGTTGAGGCAGTAAAGTTTACGCGTGACAAACCCAGGTACTACCGTTTGTCCTTGATCGCAGAAAAAGGATTCTGTGAAAAATTTGGGTCTTTCGTGATCTGGCAGGGTTTGAAACCCGAGCCTGCCAATTACTACGCAATCCCGTGCGCCATCCTGGACAATCCCGAGGACTATGCCCCGACCTGGCACGGTGGAATTGAAAGCCAGATACCATGGCTACAAATCCACGACGATCTTCCCAGAACGCGATGTGCAGAATCACCGCTTCTGAGAAAGGCATGGGTATCGATGGGTGCTGATGATCCTGAAGAATGGGTCTCGCTGGAATATGAGAAAGCGAAACAACTGGATGAAGATCTAAAATTGGACTGATTAAAAATTGTAGATTAATGGCAGAGATGTCCCCGTGACCATGTCTTTAAACTCGTGTCGATGCGACAATTACTGCGCCGGGCCGCCGGCACAATTCCGGCAAACGATCTTGGGGGATTTCAAATGCGTGCCTATGAAATAGTTTCAGACGGTGGTGTCGATGCGCTTGCACTGAACGACAGGCAATCGCCTGAGCCAGGCAAGGATGAGCTACTCGTTGCGGTTCGTGCGTCATCAATAAATTATCGCGATTTGTCGACCATTGAAGACCCGGTCGCGCGTGGCATTACCTATCCGCTGATCCCTAACTCGGATGGCGCTGGTGAGGTAATCAGCGTCGGCGCTGGTGTTACCCGGTTTAAAGCCGGGGACCGTGTCGCGGGATGCTTTTTCCAGAACTGGACGGACGGATGCATAACCGCTACAGCCATGGCAAGCGCAATGGGCGGTGCTATCGATGGCATCCTCGCCGAGGAAGCGGTATTGGGCGAGGCTGGTGCTGTGCATATTCCTGCCCATTTGTCTTACGAGGAAGCGGCAACGCTTCCCTGTGCAGGATTGACGGCCTGGAACTGCCTGGTTGAACAAGGTGGCCTGAAAGCGGGAGACACCGCCCTCTTTCTCGGCACTGGCGGCGCGTCAATTGCCGGCTTGCAGATTGCGAAGATGATGGGTGCGCGGGCGATCATCACCTCGTCCAGTGACGAAAAACTGGAGCGCGCCAGGGGGCTCGGCGCCGATGAGCTGATCAACTATCGTGAGATCCCAGATTGGGAAACCCGGGTGCTGGAGTTGACTGACGGAGGTGGTGTCGACGTAACTATTGAAACCGGCGGTGGCGGAACCCTCGAGAAGACGATCGAAGCTACCCGGATTGGCGGAACCATCAGTCTCATCGGGGTCCTGACGGGCGGCATGATCAATCCCACTTCCGTGATGCGAAAATCGATTCGTCTGCAAGGAGTCTATGTTGGCAACCGCAGAATGTTCGAAGACATGAACGCGGCGCTAACTGTCAACCAGGTACATCCCGTGATTGACCAGGTTTTCGAATTTGAAGACGCACGCGCCACTTATCACGCCATGCGTGCCGCAGGGCATTTCGGCAAGCTGGTCATCAAGTTGTAAAGTCTTTGCTTTGCCGTTCGAAGCCCGTTCCAAAATCGGAACCGTTTTTCATTACTTTGAAGGCCATCAGGCTATCGCAATAAGCCCCTATTTTACCAACTGGGGAATTTTATCTGCCATTTACTGTCCCAGGAGTGAGATATTCTGTGGAGACTACTAAATGGACAGACGACTATTTATCGCTGGTGGATTAACTTATGCAGCCGCAATCGCGACAAGTGGTGTTGTCATGGCAACCTCGGATTCTGCAACGATGAGCGGAGATTTCCCGGCTATTAACAAGACCACGGAAGAATGGCAAAAGCTATTGGAGGCACAGCAGTACAAGGTGTTATTCGAAGAAGCGACCGAACGTCCGTGGACCAGCGCGCTGAATGATGAAAAGCGAGAAGGCACCTATATCTGCGCCGCCTGCTACCTGCCCCTATTCCTGTCGGAGACCAAGTTTGACAGTGGCACGGGCTGGCCGAGTTTCTACCAGCCGATTGCCGGTAATACGGGCACCAAACGCGACTGGAAACTGCTATTTCCGCGGACCGAATACCATTGCGCCCGCTGTGGGGGCCACCAGGGGCACGTTTTCAACGATGGACCAGAGCCTACTGGAGAACGCTGGTGTAACAATGGCGTGGCCCTGATCTTTGTACCAGAGTCAGAATCCTTGCCGGCATTGCGGGTGTAAACTTTCCTGCCATCTGAAGCATCTGGTTCCCCAATTACCAACACTGGTATAGGCCCCAAGTCGGTTACGGGATCCCGATTCACGTCATTCTAGTGAAAACCTGCGTTGCGTGACTCATGCCGCGCGCATCTAGGTTGTAGGCGGATACTTACCCGAGCTGGTAGCACCGCGACCTAGAAAAACCCACCGAAGCTCTCGTTTGTCGCTCCTGTCGCCAAGGGGATTTCGCCGCCGGTGCCGTCGGCGTTGATGGCAATCAGATCGGTCTGTCCGCCAACATCACGTGAAAAAATAACCCGCCCATTTGCGGTAACCCCCATAAAGAGCTCGTTAGCTGCAGATGTGGCAAGGGAAATTTCGCCGCCGGTACCATCGGCATTGATGGCAATCAGATCGGTTTGCACACCTACGGTTCGGGTGATGATAACCCTTCCGTCGCTGCTGATACCTGCAAACTCCTCGTTATTTGGAGTATTGGCAAGCGTCGCTTCGCCGCCAATACCGTCGGCGGCGATGCTGAAAACATCGAATTGAAAGGTCGATATATCGAAACGATTGTAAATCGCGCGTCCGCTAGCGGTCGAACCGCCATAGAACAGAATATCACCGCTGGTGGTCAGCTGCGTTTCGCCGCCGACACCTGTCGCGTCGATACTGAACAGGTTCATCGTTATACCGTTGCTCCGAATAAAAACTACCCGCCCGCCGGTGGTGACATCAACCGGGATTTCATCGTCGGGGGTACTGACGAGCGACGATTCACCACCCAAACCATCGGCGCTGATGGTCAAAATATCGTTATCCGAAACACCCACGGTGCGAGCAAAGACTACCAGGCCACCAGTGGTCACGCCCGCGCTGACCTCGTCGATTGCAGCAGTAATGGCAAGCGGCACCACGCTGCCGGTGCCATCAGCGAAGTTGCTATAGATATCGAATTGAGTCCCGCCGTCGATGCGTTGAAAAATCATCCTGCCACCCGGCGCCAGCCTGTCGAACAGCTCGGCGTCCAAACTGTTTGCCAGGGATATTTCGCCGCCGGTGCCATCAGCTATGATGCTGAACAGGTCAGACTGTGTGTTCGGGACGGTCAGGGTCCGCATGAAAATGACGCGTCCATCGGCCGTCACGGCCACGGGTAATTCGTCGTTTACATCGGTCGAGAGCGTGCCCCCGCCAGTACCATCATCGTTGACCGTAAAGATATCGTTCTGTCCGCCAACGTCCCGCACATAGATAACCAGGTTACCGCTCACACCGGCGAAAACCTCATCACCAGGATCATTCGCCAGGGTCACCAGGCTGCCGCTACCGTCCTCGGCGATGGCAAACAGATCCAGCTGGCCAGCTACATCACGGGAAAAGGCGACCATTTGCACTGAAACGAATGGCGTCACCGTGACCGTGGCTTGCGCGGTACCGGTATTGAGCGCCACATCGGTTGCGCTGAAGGTTACCGTGGTAACGCCGACCGGTAGTGTCCCCGGGGCATTGTTGCTGATAATCGCAATCGCGCCATCGACGTTGTCGGTGGCGCTGGCGCCGTTGAGAAACGCGTCGATCGTCGGGTTGCTCGCCGCGATGCCGCCCGGGCCGGTCGCCGCCACCGTGAGGTTCGCCGGTGCTGTCACTACCGGCGGGGTCTGGTCGGATACCGTGACGGTCGCCTGTGCCTGCCCGGTATTGCTCGAACTGTCGGTCGCGCTGAAAGTGACCGTGGTAACGCCCAGCGCAAACTGTCCCGGCGCATCGTTGGTAGGTGCAATCACACCGTCTTCCGGATCGGTGGCGCTGGCGCCGGCGAGGAAGGCCACAATCGCCGGATCGGTTGCCGGCGTTCCGGTCGCATCGACTGCCGCCACCGTAATATTGCCCGGAGGCGTCACCACCGGTGTCCCGCCTGTCTGTACTGACACGCCACGGGTTACCTGGGCCGCCGCGTTGCCGACTGCGTCACTGACGTCGTAGGTCAGGGTATATAGCCCCACCACACCGGTATTAACGCTGCCGCCAGTAACAATCGCCGGCGTCAGATCGCCGTCGACATTGTCGTTCGCGGTCGCGCCCGGATCGGTGAATGGATCGCCGACGTTGAGTGTAATCGAGGCCGCTCCCAGCAGCGTGATCAACGGCGCGGTCTGGTCTACCACTGTCACTGCCGCCTGCGCGGTGTCGGTATTGCCGTCGCTATCGGTCGCGCTGAAGGTGACCGTGGTTACACCCAGCGGGAAAACTGCCGGGCCATCGTTGGTAATCGTAGCAATCGCACCGTCTTCCGTATCGAAAGCGCTAGCGCCGTTGAGGAAACCTGTAATAGTCGGATCGCTCGCCGCCGTGCCACTCGCATTGGTCGCCGCCACAGTGATATTGGCCGGTGCCGTTACGGTCGGGGCGATCAAGCTCGTGTCGACCTGCGCAATGTCGACGTCAGGCTCTCTGGTTGTGTTCTCGCAGGATGAGAGCACCAAGGCGAATACCAGCAACAGAACTAACTTGGTCAAGCCGATGCGTTGTCCAAAACGAGGGTGGATAGCCTGGGAGAGAGACATGCAACCGAGCGAGGAAATTCCTCTTCCAAACTTGTTCATAGCGAAATCCTTCGAAGGGCCAGGATTAACTAATAGTTTGGCTAACCTCGATGTCAAGGATTTGACAGCAGCAACAGACGGTGTCGGCTGTCACACCAGATACGATAAATTACTTTTAGTTATTTGCGTATGTTACTGATTATTTTGACTTACTAACCTTGCACAATTGTCACGCGTCGGTGTTTAGAGCATTTATTGCGTGCGCTCAGGACTAAAAAAACCGACAAACGGTAGGTGTCGAAAGAGGATGGCTTTTTTTATCGTCTTGAGCGCGCCGATCATGGACATTCGCCGACTCGAAGTTAACTCGGTAAACATCTTCGGTTAGTCGTTATAGCGGGCAGTGAAAAAGATATGGTTTGTTAATCCAATCACAGAATAGCGCACCAGCTTGCTGTATTTTGTATGGTTTCAACTTCCCACCAATAAGTAAAACAGGGAGGATATAACCATGGCTATCTACGCTGAAGACCGCACCTGTATCACGCAGTTTGAACTCGCTGAAATGTTCGAGAAAGATGACAGCGCAAGGAACTATAGATCAGCCTTCCAGTGGTACCTGCAATCGGCCAAGCAGGGTTATCGCAGGGCGCAACATCGATTGGGCAGCATGTATGCAAGGGGAACCGGTGTTACCCAGAATTACATCAAGGCTTATGCCTGGTGCAAGGTATCGGCGTCTCAACACTCTCGCCGTGCATTATTAAAGCTCAAGAAAATTGAACGACATATGTCTGCCAGGCAAATCACCACTGCGCGGAAATTATCAAGGCAATATTACGAAGCCTATATCGCCTCCGTGACGCACTGAATCCCGATTGGCGTAGTTACAGTCGGCCTCTCAGGTAAAGATTTTCTCTATGTTACGTCTTACAATGGCTGATTCTTTTATCGCTTCAATACATTCTTCCGGTGTAATTCCCAGCTTTTGTATTGCGGGAATAGCGCTGACCTGCGGCAGTGAATGATTTTGATCACTGTGCAGCATACCGTAGTAATTCGCGACCAGAACCAGGTCACACAGGTCGGCTGGACCCTCGTTGTCACGTGACCAGTTGCCGCACTCTTCCACCACCAGTATCAAGCTGTCATCGAGATCCCATTTTCGCAATAACAGGCTCGAAATTTCGGGGCGCATGACCTGAATCGCGTGGTCAATTTCCAGGTGATCCAGCATCAGTTCATGATGATGCAGGAGCCGGTCATCGACGACCAACACCCCGATACCGTGAATCAGGCCGGCCAACATTGCAAGATCAGGAGGAAAGGAGCGGGTCTGCTTCGCCAGAATCCTGCTGATCGCGGCCACGTTCAGGCTATGATCCCAAAACGAGCGAACGCGCTGCATTTGGTCAGCGGGCAGGCGTTTGACAAGCCGTCCAACCGCGTAAGTCATGATCAGGCAATACACCGGCAATATACCCAGGTGACTTATCGAGTAACGAATTTTTTCAGTTGCCCTGAGATCTGTATTCTTCGCACTTCGGGCGACATTATTAATTTTTCTGGCGACATCCGGATAAGATGAAAGTATGTGTATCATGTCCTCGAGATTGGTCGATTTACCTTTATAAATCTTTTGAATTCGGTCAGCCACCGATGGCAGCGAGGGTAAGCTGATGCTCTGGTCCATTAAATTACGGTAAAGATGGCTGACAATCGAATTGTCTTCTTCATCGTAATTGGTAAACAGTGAATGCACGCTGATGTCGTCTGCGATGCCTTCTGATAACTCTGCATAGTCAACAAGCGTTTGCCGGTCGATTTTCAGGTAGTCGACAGAGCCCAGGGCTTTCACATCGTATATACTGGGTCGTAATTGCGCGACAGGCTTTAATTCCTGGCTTTCGTCAACCTCGATGACCTTCACCTTTTTATCCCGCGCCATCAGGGACACTTTACCCCGGACAATATAGAGGCTGGTCTTTTCGGTTGAACCGTTCCAGAGCAGAAACTCCCCTTCCCTGGCCGAGAAAACCTTGAGCTGATTAGCCAGGGCGATCAAATGGCCCTCCGATAATTCGGAAATCGCCTTGATACGTCGAAGCGTGGAAATATTCGGGATCTTTATTTCAGTCAAATCCGTTAACCTGGTTATTTTCTACCGATAATATCATGGCCCCGGGCGGCATTTTCAACTCAACGATTTAATCTGTGGAAAATTTAGACCTGGGCCTCATTTCGAGTTCATTTGGATCCAGTCTGCCGGTCACCGGGAACTGCGCATCTATTGGTAAAACCTGGTCCAGAATTACCCAATCTAACGGGTGCAATAAAAAATCCTTCCTGTAATGCATGGAAACGCGGATAATAAACCTTGATTACGACAGGGACGAAATCATAAGGGCAGGAGCCCTATACAAATATACAAATATCCAATCGAGGAGTCGAAAATGCAAAAACATATACTGGGCGTGGCTTTCACGCTAGCTTTAACCCTGTCATCGGCGACGGCATTTAGCGCTGAGAAGGTCAATATAGGAACCCCGGCCTGGACCGGGGCGCAAGCTATCGCCGCGCTGTTACAGGCGGTTGTGGTCGAGCGTATTGGTGGCGAGGCGAACCTGGTACCGGGCAACAATGCCACTATCTTCCAGGGCATGGACCAGGGTAAGGGAGATATCGATGTACACCCCGATGTCTGGCTACCCAATCAGGAAAGCTTCACCAAGAAGTATGTCGATGGAAAGAAAACCGTAACCCTGAGCAAGAATGCCTATGAAGGCAACCAGGGGTTCTGTGTCTCCCAGGATTTTGCCAAGGAGAACAGTATCACCGATATCGCGGACCTCGGCCGCCCCGACGTGGCCATGAAGATGGATAGCGATGGCAATGGCAAGGGTGAAATGTGGATTGGCGCGCCGGGCTGGGCCTCGGCAAATGTAAACGAGGTCAAGGTTCGTGATTACGACTTGCTATCGTTTATCGAGCCGATACGGGCAGAAGAGAGCGTAAAGACCGCCCGGGTAAAGGACTCGATTGCGAAGCAGGAAGGCTACGCGTTCTACTGCTACAAGCCGCATGCGATCTGGTACATGTTCGACGTCACCATGCTGTCGGAACCCAAGTATGACCCGGCGAAATATGTCATGGTGCAACCGTCTGATTCTCCGGACTGGTACCAGGAGTCCAAGGTTGCGAGCAAGGATGCACTCAAGCGCGTGCAGATTGCATGGTCCAACTCGCTGAAAGACCGTTCCCCGGCCATCGTCGAATTCTTCGAGCGTTTCTCGCTGACCGCGGACGATGTCAGTGGTTTTGCCTACGAGATATCGGGCAAAGGCCGCAAGGCATCAGAGGTTGCCAGCGAATGGATCGCCAAAAACCCGGAGCGGGTAGACGCCTGGTTAGGCCTCTAGTCGCTTGACATAAAAACCTGTGCGGGGTCGGCGTCGTGTCGACCCCGGCACAGCTGTCAGCAGGTTTTTCATAGCCACCGGGGGAGAAATGGCCGTGTCAGATCAATCCAGTCAGTCAGCAGGCGAAACCGTTCTCGAAATCTCCAATGTCTGGAAGATATTCGGTGAACAGGCCGATGTCGCCTTACGCGCCATCCAGGAACAAGGGCTGGGCAAGGCAGAGGTCCTCGAGACCTATAACGCGGTGGTCGGGGTCGCGGATGTCAGCCTCGATGTCAAAAAAGGCGAAATTTTCTGCGTCATGGGGCTGTCCGGCAGCGGCAAATCCACACTGGTCCGCCATTTCAACCGCCTGCTCGAGCCGACTGCCGGCAAAATAGTAATTCACGGCACCGATGTTATGGCGCTCGGCCCCAGTGAGTTGATGGAATTCCGTAACCGTAAAATCGGCATGGTGTTTCAGAACTTCGCGCTGTTACCGCACCGCTCGGTGCTGGATAACGTCGCGATGCCGCTCGAGATTCGCAATATCAACAAGAATGAACGCATGCGCCGGGCGGCCAACATGTTGAAGACGGTCGAGCTGGATGCCTGGGGCAACAAGTACGCGCATGAATTATCCGGTGGCATGCAGCAACGGGTGGGACTGGCGCGGGCGCTTGCCGCCGACCCGGACGTACTGCTGATGGACGAACCTTTCAGCGCACTCGACCCACTGATTCGCAGGCAGTTGCAGGATGAATTCATCAAGCTGTCCGCGGTCATGAAAAGAACCACGATGTTCATTACCCACGACCTGGACGAGGCCGTGCGTATTGGTGACCGCATCGCCATCATGCGCGATGGCAGGGTGGTTCAGATCGGTACCGCCGAGGATATTGTCATGCATCCAGCCGACGATTACGTGGCCGATTTCGTCGCCGGCATCTCGCGCCTGAAGATCGTACGCGCACATGCGGTGATGCAGCCCATGGAGAAATACCTGGCGCACGCCGAGCAGCCGCCCGACGACGCGCCGCGGGTTAACGAAGATGAATCGCTGAGCCGGTTGATTCAGCTGGCCATTGACGCCGATACCCCGATTGTTGTCGTCGACGATGGGATCGAGATTGGCGTGATTACGCGACCCGATATCCTGCAAACAGTCATAGAAGGGGCGGAAACATCATGAATGAAAAAACGCTCGATGCACCTTCAGGAATGATTTCGGACGACAGTGAATACTTTGCCGCGGAGCGAGAACAGCAGGTCGAACGCTTTGTCAAAACCAGCCCCGGTTACTACCGTAACCAGTTTGCGAAAATCGGTAGCGATTCGAAGTTTGTCTGGACATCGAATACCTGGGCCGGTGTACTTGGCCCGATCTGGTTTTGTTCTCGCGGCATATGGAACTGGGGCCTGGCTTTTCTGATCCTGGAAACCATGGCAGCCGTACAAATCGTGCGCGGCCTGTTTGGCGACCTGGCATCAAAAGCCTGGGAACGTATCGCCAACATCGAGGGCACGCTCGAACTCAGGCGCCAGCAGCTGGAATCTGCTATCGAGAACAATACCGACAAGATCGATGTCTACCGACGCACGGTGGAATCGCTGGAAGACGCGATCGGCGGGATCCGGCTGGAGGCCGAGCAACTCGAGGGAACCGGGATGACGATCGCTGCCGTGGGCTTTGTCGCGCTAGTTGCAATCAAGGTCGGCCAGGCGATCATCGCCAATACCCTGCTCGAGAAGCGATTTTCCGACTGGTTGTCCGATCCGGGAATTTCATCCGGTATGACCCCGCGGCATATCGCACTTAGCTGCAGCTTCGTGGTGCTGATCATGGTGGCGACGGTGACCCACTATAGTTTTCCCGGGCTTTATCCCTGGTTGATCCAGTTTCCGACCGAGCACGGCATCCGCCTGACCAGTATCGGTTGGGTAGAAGAATTTTTCGCCTTTTGCGTGACCAACGGCGAGGTCTTTTTCGACGCCATCACCTATGGCATCCGCAGCGTGCTGGACGCGCTGGAACTGATCTTCGTGGAAACCCCCTGGATGGTGATCGCGAGCTTTATTATCCTGCTGACCTGGTTATCCGCAGGTCCTCGTGCTGCGGTTTATTCAGGTGCCTTTTTACTGTACATGGGGCTGCTGGGTTTCTGGGAAAAAGCCATGACAACCCTGGCCCTGCTCGGAACTGCTGCCTGTTTGTCGATCGTCATCGGCATTCCACTGGGCATGTATTGCGCACGCCGGGAGCGATTCTATGCTTTCATTCGCCCGATCATGGACTTCATGCAGACCATGCCGGCCTTCGTCTTCATGATTCCCGTGATCGCCTTCTTCGGCACGGGCAAACCCGCCGCGGTTGTCACCACGATGATCTTTGGCGGAACACCGGTAGTGCGTTTGACCGTGCTCGGTCTGCGCGGTGTGCCAGAGCATGTGCGCGAGGCTGCAGTCTCGTTTGGTGGCAGTAAATGGTACCTGCTCACGCGGGTTGATTTACCTCTCGCCAGCCCATCCATTCGCGCCGGGATCAACCAAACCATCATGCTGAGCCTGGCGATGGTCGTGGTTGCGTCCCTGATTGGCGCCAAGGGCCTCGGCGAGGATGTACTCGAAGCGCTTCAGTACGCCAATGTCGGCCAGGGCATTCTAGCCGGTTTTGCAATTCTGTTCTGTGCCATGATTCTCGACCGAATCGTTCAGGGTGAACGCAAGTAGGCACATTGGAATGACGCGTTTAACCGCCAGGAAATTCAGGGTCAGGCGCAGTTTATGAAAGACCTGGTGCTGGTTCATGGTTACCTCGGTGGCAGCCCCCAATGGGCTAATCAGGTGGAAGTGTTTTCGCAACATTTTAATGTAATCACTCCTGATCTTCCGGGTTTCGGTCTAAACAATGCAATGGAACCGCCGCAAACAATCGGCGGTTTCGCGACTTACGTTCTCGATGAACTCGAACGGCTCGGGGTCAGTAACTTCCACCTGTTAGGACACTCCATGGGCGGAATGGTGGTTCAGGAGATGGTAGCCCTGGCGCCCGATCGAGTAGATCACCTGGTGCTCTACGGTACCGGCCCGGTCGGCCTGATGCCCGGGCGATTTGAAACAATTGACGAATCTCGACGCAGACTGACCGAGGAAGGCGTCGAAGCAACCGGACGGCGCATTGCCGCTACCTGGTTTCTGCAAGGAGAAAATGCGGATCAGTATGGCTTCTGTGCACATCTCGCCGTAATGGCGTCACTGCAGGCGGCCCAGGCAGGTCTCGTTGCAATGGAAGCCTGGTCAGGTGTATCAGCATTATCCAAGATTGCAACGCCATCCCTGGTGCTCTGGGGTGACGGCGACCAGGTTTACCCGTGGAGCCAGCCGGAACAACTCTGGCGCGGAATTGCAGGTGCCCAGTTGGCCGTTGTTCCAGGATGCTCACACGCCGTACACCTGGAGAAACCACATCTTTTTAACGCGTTACTGGCTAATTTTCTGGGAATGGACAGCTCGCCGGATGGAGTCGATCAAGCTTAGATTTCACCAGCGCCTTCGAATTTCGCTGCGGATCAATCGACGGTAAACACCTGGCCGGTCAGGCAACCTTCAATGGCCTTGCTGTAAGCCAGGCCCACGGCCTCGTTAGACACGTGCGCGTGGCCACGAAAAAATCCGTGGTATTTTTCTCGTGACACTTCGAGCACTTCCGGGCTCAACGTGTTGATCCGAATACCACGCGGCATATCGACAGCTGCAGCAAGAACAAAATCATCCAGCGCACCATTGGCGCCGGGTGATGGCCTTGCTGAGTGAACAGATCGGGTTTTAGCAGCGGGCGCGCTGACAGTCCTCGTCAGGCGCGATTACCACCGTCCAGCACCAGCGGATAGCCGGTAATAAAGCCGGCTGAATTACTGCAGGCGAACAGCACCATGTCAGCCACTTCCTGGGCACTGCAGACCCGGTTTAACGGCACCGCTGCAGCAGATTCTCTTAGCCCGGTTTTTACACTCAGATCACGGTCGTGAAATTCTCCGCGCAGCATCGGTGTATCGACATCACCCGGACAAATCGGCACGATACGGATCCCCTCCTGCGCATAATCTAGTGCCATCGCCCGGGTCATCTGCAGCACCGCACCCTTGCTGGCGCAGTACGCGGTTAGATGGTAACTGCCGGATAGTGCCGCATCCGAGGCAATATTGATAATGATGCCCTTGCTGGATCTCAGCTGTGGTATCGAGGCCCGGCAGATATAGAACATGCCGTTGACATTGACGTCCATGGTCTGCAGCCACTGCTCGTCGGTAGTCTCTTCCGCCGTAGCATGAAAGATAACGCCGGCGCTGTTGACGACGATATCAAGGCCACCAAGAATACCGACTGCCTCGGTCACGATCAGTTCGCATTGCTGCCGACTGGTTATGTCGCCCGCAACAAACGCAAGGCTGCCAGCGGCTTTTTTGCAGCGCTTCTTGATGGCGCGAGCGCGATTCTTGTTGCGACCGGTAATGACCACCCGGGCCCCCGCCTCGACAAAGGCAACTGCGGTAGTCTCGCCGATGCCCGAGGTACCGCCGGTAATCAATACGCGTTGATTGCTGAAATCAAACTTGGCGGCGGCCGTGCTCATCCGAAACTAGGCGGTTCTCGCTCCGGTAATCGCTTTCAGCTCCAGAAATTCCATCAGCCCCCATTTGCCTTTCTCACGACCATTACCGGACTGCTTGTAACCACCAAACGGTGTATCGCTGGTACCACCGACATAGTTGATCGCGACCTGCCCCGCGCGCAATCGCCGGGCTACCATCTTGGCCCGCTCGGTTTCGGTTGAGCAAACGTAGGCTGCCAGCCCATATTCGGTATCGTTGGCAATTTCGACCGCCTCATCCTCGGTATCGTAACCAATGATGACGAGCACCGGGCCGAAAATTTCCTCGCGTGCGATGGTCATGTGGTTATCGACATTGGCGAACACGGTCGGCTTGACATAATAACCAGTCGGCAAATGATCCGGTCGCCCGGTACCGCCGGTCACCAGTGTGGCTCCCTCGTCGATACCCTGCTGGATCAGCGCCTGAATTTTATCGAACTGGGTTTGATTAACCACCGGGCCAATATGCTCACCGTGCTTCTTCGGGTCATCGACACCAATGCTTTCGGCAGCCACTTTCGCTGCCTCGATGGCGACATGCATATCAATGTTCGGCACTATCATACGAGTCGGCGCGTTACAGGACTGGCCACTGTTGTTCATCATGTAATGCACACCTTCGGTAACCGCCTTGAAAATATCCATGTCCTTCAGGATCACGTTAGCTGACTTGCCGCCGAGCTCCTGGCTTACGCGCTTGACGGAATCGGCAGCGGCTTTGGCTACCGCGATGCCACCGCGGGTTGAACCAGTGAACGACATCATGTCGATACCGGGGTGGCTCGACATTGCCTCGCCGACCACGGGACCGTAGCCATTCACCAGGTTAAATACACCCGCGGGTACGCCCGACTGATGCAGTGCCTCGGCAAAAATCATCGCATCGAGCGGCGATTCCTCGCTGGGCTTTAATATCATGGTGCAACCCGCGGCGAGGGCTGGAATCACCTTGGCGGCGACCTGGTTCATGGGCCAGTTCCAGGGCGTAATCATGCCGCAGACACCAATCGGCTCGTAACGCAGAATCATATCGTCTTCGATGGTTTCGAAGGTGAAATTCAGCAGCGCCTTGATCGCGCTTTTTATATGGCCCGCTCCGAGCTTGGCCTGCGACCCGCGGGCCAGGTCCACGGGCGCTCCCATTTCGTCGGATATTGCCTGTGCGATATCGTCAAAATAGTCTTTATAAACCACGCGGATTTTCTCCAGCAACTCGAGCCGTTGCTGGACGTTCCATTGAGAATATTCGATAAAAGCCTTGCGCGCGGCGGCCACGGCTCGATCGACATCGGCAGGACTACCGGCGCTGATTTGGGTAAAGGGTTTTTCCGTCGCAGGATTGATCACATCGATGGTTGCCGGTGTGACCGGGTCTACCCATTCGCCGTCGATATAAAACTTGAGGTGATCCATCATGAAGCGTTCCTGAGTTAAGCGATAATTTTAACGGATGTAAAATGTGCCGTGAAGCAAATTTAACTGCAAGGATTTTTTATATTGGGCTAATGTCGGCACTTTCAATAAAAATAACCATTTCAGTGAACTGCTTTGATACTTATAATCCCTGCATTCACGGGCCAGGACGGGACTGATCGGCAGTATGACCGAACATCGACTATTTCCATACTTCCTTATCCTGGCCGCCGGCATAATCTGGGGGCTCGTATTTTCACTGACGCTGATTGCGACCGCCCAGGGCGCCCACCCGCTTGGCCTCTCCGCCTGGCAGGTGGTGCTAACTGCAGCGTTCTTCCTGGTGGTTTGCCTGGTTTCGGGAATCACGCTTTTCAATTTCAAGAACATGCATTACTACGTTGTGCTGGCCATTGTTGGGATTACCGTGCCCAACCTGCTTTATTACAATGCCGCACCCCATCTTTCCGCGGGTATCCTGTCGATTACAGTTTCCACAGTGCCCCTGTTCACCTACGCCATCATGCTGGTGCTGCGTTTCGAATCAGTGGTAGCAAGACGCCTTTCGGGAATCGTGCTCGGCATGATCGCGATCTTGCTGCTGGTGATTCCAGACCAGGGACTCAGCACCGATGATGCGAGCTTCTGGATCCTGCTGGTTATCGTTTGTGCAATCCTCTATGCGGTCGAAAACGTTTACATCAGCAAAGGCATCGTCCCGGGCACCGACGTGCGCGAACTGTTATTAGGTTCGAACCTGGTGGCCGCTGCGATTCAGTTCCCGCTTGCGATCTTCCTGGGTGTCGATGAATCCTGGACCTGGCTTGCCACCGATGCCGGACTTGCAATAGCCGGTATTGCCATTGGCAGCGGGCTTGCCTACGCGATGTTCTTTTACTCGATCAAAATCTCGGGGCCTGTTTTTGCGAGCCAGTGCGCATACGCGGTGACGATTTCAGGGGTAATCTGGGGTATCATGATATTTTCCGAACAACATAGCATCTGGGTCTGGCTGTCGGTTATCGTTATGTTGCTCGGATTAATGCTGGTAAATCCCGACGATGAAACTGAGGTTGCCGATGTTAACAATTCCGTCAACGTGGAAGAGTCCTATTAACAGGAGCCTGAAGTGATCATCACATTTTACGGGGTGCGCGGCTCGACCGCGGTCCCCGGTCCAAATACCGCCAGGTATGGTGGCAATACCTCCTGCGTTCACATCGAGCTCGAAAACGGCCATGACCTGATCCTCGATGCTGGCACCGGTATTCGTTTACTGGGACAGAAGCTCGCAAAAAAAACGATGCCCGCCAATATCCTGTTATCACATGGCCACTGGGATCACGTTCAGGGCTACCCGTTTTTCGAGCCGATTTATCAGCCCGACCGGATTATCAATGTTTATATCAGCGTCGAATCCGGGCGTAAACTGCTAAGCACCCTGTTTCAACAAATGGACGGCACCCACTTTCCGGTCAGGATAGAGGACCTGCCCTCGATCCACGTTCCCAGGTTCAAGGGAATCGAGAGCGAGCTTTACGAAAGTGAGGGAATCGAGTTAATCACGCAGGCACTCAACCATCCCGGCGGCGGGGTTGCTTACAAGATTACCGAAAACGGCGTAACCTGTGCCTATGTCACGGACAATGAGCTCGACCCACCTTATGCACCGAGCACCAACTACGACCAGTGGGTCGATTACCTGCACGGGGTCGATGTTTTGATCCATGATGCGCAATATACCGAGAACGATATGCCGCACAAGCACGGTTGGGGGCATTCGTTGATTTCACAGGTGCGCCAACTGGCTACCGACGCCGAGGTCGGCGCACTTGTCATGTTTCATCATGATCCTGATCGTAGCGATTCAGACCTCGATGAAATTCAGATCGAAAACGAAAAGTACCTCAAGTCTCACCGGGCACCCGCCCGCAGCATTTGCGCCGCCGAAGGAATGCGCATCCATTTAAACAAGCCGGTGCTTGGTGGTGAGACCCGGATCGAAATCGACTGACCGTAAAAAACCGAATACCGAACATGAACGACCGGAACCTGCTGAAGAGGCGCAAGGCAACCCTCGGCCCCACCTATCAAAATTTCTACGACGAACCCCTGCACCTCGTGCGCGGTGCGGGTACTTCCCTGTGGGATGCCGACGGCAGGCAATACGTCGATTGCTATAACAATGTCGTCTCGGTCGGTCACTGCCACCCGCGAGTGGTTGAAGCACTTTGCAAACAGGCTGCCACGTTAAATACCCATACGCGTTACCTGCATGCGGGTATTGTCGAACTCGGCGAGATGCTGGTCGAAAGGCTACCCGCCGAGATCGACACCTGCATATTTACCTGCACCGGGAGTGAGTCCAATGATCTGGCGGTGCAAATCGCGCGCCACGTCACTGGCAATCAGGGTGTTGTGGTTACCGAGGCATCCTACCACGGTGTCTCGGAACTGACGCGCAGGCTCTCGACTGACAGTTATCTACCACAGGACAGACCGGACTGGCTTGCCGTGATCGAGCCACCCAACCTGTACCGCGGTCCATACCGACGCGAGGATGCGCAGGCAGGAGAAAAATACCTTGAACAGGCACGGCAGGAACTCGACAAGCTGGAACAGCGGGGCCACAAACCGGCCGCGGTCATGATCGACCTGGTCTGGGATTCCAACGGTCCGCTGGTGGCACCGGATGATTACGTGCTCGGGCTTTGCCAGGAAGTGCGAAAACGCGGTGGCCTGGTCATTGCCGACGAGGTTCAATCCGGATATTGCCGCAGCGGCCGGGACTGGTGGACCTGCAATGTCTATGGATTCAAACCCGATTTCCTGACCTGTGGCAAACCCATGGGTGCTGGTCATCCACTGTCGTTGATGTCGACCCGGCGCGAAATCATCGATGACTACTCGCAGCAATACCATTACTTCAATACCTTCGGTGGCAACCCGGTTTCAGCCGCGGTGGGAAAGGCTGTGATCGAGGTCATCGAAGAGGAAGGCTTGTTGCAAAATGCCGCGAGCACCGGTGCTTACCTCGAGGCCGGTTTGCGTGAACTTGCCAACAACCATAGCCGTATCGGGGATGTCCAGGGGCGCGGTCTCTTCTGGGGACTCGACATGGTTACCGACCCTGAAACCAGGGCGCCGATGCCTGCAGGGCAGATGCGTCACCTCGGTAGCCTGATCGTCGAGCAGGGGGTGATTACCGGCACCTCGGGTCGTTTCGGCCAGGTTCTGAAGTTGCGCCCGCCGTTGCCTTTTTCACGGGCCGATGCCGACATCACGCTGAAGGCGATCGATGTCGCCCTGAAAAAATTCGCACCATGACAAAACCGGCAACCAGCCACCCGAAATTCTCTCCCAGGGGTCTCCAGCGCATCGAGGAACTCATGGAAACCTATATCGCTGACGGCAAATCGGCCGGTATGTTGACGCTGGTCAGTCGCGGCGGCGAAATCGTACAAATTTCCGGCCGCGGTTATGCCGATATCGAAAGCGCTACCCCGATTCGCGAGAATACAATCTTCCGAATTTACTCCATGACCAAACCGATCACCAGTGTGGCCTTGATGACACTGTTTGAGCGGGGCGATCTTGGGCTCGACGATGCCGCGAAACGCTGGATCCCCGCACTCGGCAAACTCGAAGTTTATGGGCAGGGCAAGCTCGATTCGGATATTACGATTCGTCAACTATTGACTCATACAGCAGGTTTCAGTTACGGCTTCGAACCGGAAACGTCCCCGGTCGACAAGCTTTATGCCGAAGTCTGGCGCCAGCGCATCCAGGATCAGACGCTGCAACAGGTTATGCAAAAGGTGCTCGAATTTCCGCTCGTTGCCCAACCGGGTACGCTGTGGCATTACAGTATCGCGACCGACGTCTGCGCCTACCTCGTCGAACTGATCAGCGATATGCCGTTTGCCGATTACCTGCAATCCACTATTTTTGATCCGCTGCAAATGGTTGATACCGCGTTCGAGGTGAGCGCCGACCAGATCGATCGCCTTGCTACCCTGTATGGCTACCACGAAGATAATCCCCTGGCACAGCTCGAAACCAACGATCGGTCTCCTTTTATCTCGTCAATTTCAGGCATTCCCGTACGACTGCACTCCGGTGGCGCCGGCCTGGTATCGACGGCGAACGACTACTGGCGCTTTGCGCAGATGATGTTGAATCGCGGGAAAATGGACGGGCAGCGTATCCTAGCGGCAGAGACGGTGGCCATGATGACCAGGAACCAGCTCCCCGAGAACCTGCTGCCGCTCAGCTTCAACGGCGTCGCACCCGGGCCTTTTCGGGGTTATGGTTTCGGCCTCGGCTACGCCATCAACATGGACCCGTCGGCCACAGCCGCGTCGGGTTCGCGTGGTGATTTTGGCTGGGGAGGTCTGGCAGACACTTACTGCTGGGTGGATCCGGAGCAGGCGTTGGTTGCAATCCTGATGCAACAATACATGCCGTCGCTGCATCACGCCGGCAGAAAGGATTTTCGTGATGCGGTCTACCAGGCTTTAACCTGATTAAAAGAGGAGCAAAAATTACCTCGACGCCCAGGCATAATAATTAACGCGGGCCGCGGTCCCCTGCTACAATATCCGCTGTTTCGTTTCCATCTAAGGTCGATACAAAATAGACTCCTGATAATTAATGCAACCGAATAAATCAGGTAATCCAATAAAGAGAACTTTTAAAACGGTTTTGAGTTTGACCGTTATATCGGCCCTGATCATTGGCATACTTTTATTTATGCCTGATGTCAATGAGTCCTCTACTGGCATGACTGAGCCCCCTGCTATTCTGCGTATCGGTGTTTTACCGAACCAAAATCCAGAAATGCTTAAAAAGCGGTTTGAGCCGGTACTAGATTATCTTTCAAATTATTTACAGCTACGCTGCGAATTGATTGTGCCAAAATCCTACGAGGAAATGCTGAAACTTTTTCATGAGCAAAAAATCGATCTCGCATATTTTGGCGGCTACAGTTTCATCAAAGCCCGGCAAAATGATCATGCAGTACCGCTGGTAATGCGCCTGGTTGACACTCGCTTTACCAGCCTGTTCATAGTAAATACAGAAAGCCCGGCGCAGACACTGGAAAGCCTAGAGGGCAAAGGAATTGCCTTCGGTTCACGCCTGTCGACATCCGGTCACCTGATGCCGCGATACTTTCTGCAACAGAAAAACATTCATCCGGAATCGTTTTTCAGCTCGGTTCAATACTCGGGCTCACACGACAAAACTGCCTATTGGGTGCGAGACGGCATAGTTGATGTCGGTGTTGTTAATGCAACAACGATTCGTTCCCTGATGGATAGTAAACTGATCAGGTCCAATGAAATCCGGATCTTGTGGGAAACGCCGCCATACGCAAACTATGTCTGGGCTACGCATCGAAAATTTATCGATAGCTTCAATTTGAGAGTTCGCAACGCATTTTTGCAACTATCGCCTGACAATGCAGATCACGCTATCGTTCTACAACACTTAAACGCGATAGGATACATACCGGCGGATCCGGAATATTTTGACTCGCTGTCAACAATTGCCAGGAACAGTGAAGCTTTGTTAGATACAGACAAGCCAAACTAGGGGCCTCCAGTGCCGACAAAATTATTATCCATAAAACGGCTGACCCAGTTTATGGGGATCACACTATTTATTCTGGCCAGCGCGATTGCCACGGTTTTATGGCAGGAAAGAAGCCAACTCGAGATATCTGATGAGATCGCGATTCACCAGCTCATCATTGTAAATAGCGTAAAAATGAAGGAAGAGCTGGCTAATATGCAACTTTACCTGGCACAACTAATGTTAACGGGCACGAAATCAGGAATACATTCCCAGGATTTATACGGAGGCCGATTTAACCCGGCAATTTCACTGCACAGACTTCAAATCCATCTCGGGAATGTTATCGAACTGCAAAATAAACTCGGCTCGGCTGATCCGCTTTCAATAAAGCTGGGATCTCAGCTCGACCGACTGTTTTTACCTCAACCGGAAAGTAATCCGGTTAATAGCGACGCTTTCGCTCACGCACGATTAATGCTTCAAGGTCTGATGTTGAGCGTGGAGCAATTCGAGAGATCCCATGATCTTAAGTACAAGGAACAGGTTAAACGACTGGATTTAGTTAGCCGTCGCGACAATTGGAGTCTGGTGGCCTTTCTGATCACACTTGCATTGCTGAGTTATTTTTTAATTCGGTGGGCTCTGAACTCGATCAATCGTTCACTTACCGAGCTGCATTCATCTGAGCAGCAATTGCTGCATAGCCAACAACAACTGAACAACCTGCTAAAGGCACTCCCCGATTCGGTACTGCGCCTGAACTCTGATGGGAAGATCCTGGGGGCCATCGGCAGTCACACAATACTGGAAATTGCAGACGATAATATTGTTGGCAAATTCCTGAACGAGTTATCGATCCCTATTGAGGTGCAACGGGGACTAATACAAGCAGTTAAAATTGGGCTAACGACTGCCGGGACCTACATCTATGCAATAGAATTACCCCAATCCAATCAGGTATACGAAGCGCGCATTGTCAAATACCGCGATGACGAAGTGCTCTGCATCGTTCGCAATATCACTTCCGAGGAAGCGATCCGCAAAGAACAGGAAATCTTAACTACTGAACTCGAAGTCAAGAATGCTGAACTCGAGCGATTTGTATATACGGCTTCGCACGATCTGAAAACGCCGCTGGTAACGATTAACGGATTCATCGGCCTGTTACAAAAAGCGATAGCCGCCAATGACTCCAAGCAAATAAACAACGATCTGAATCAGATCACCCTGGCGGCTAATCGCATGGGAGAGCTCCTCGATGGATTACTTGAATTAAGCCGGATAGGCCGTATCGTCAATCCTCCCGAGACTGGTTCACTTACCGACCTGGTAAAACAGGCCGTTGAAACTGTTCAGAAAAAGCTGGATAACCGGGGTGTCGAACTCGATATAGACACCGATATGCCGCGATTTTGGGGAGATCGTTTACGCCTGTTAGAAGTCTTTCAGAATCTGATTGAAAACTCGATAAAATTCATGGGTGATCAACCGGTACCCCGCATCAGGATAAGCGCGGTCCAAAATGATAGCGATGTTATCTGCAGGGTTGAGGACAACGGAATCGGTATCGATCCAAAGTACCATGACCGCATCTTTAATTTGTTTGAACGTCTTAATCCGGAAATCGACGGGACCGGTATCGGTATGTCGCTGGTGCAACGAATAATCGAAGCTCATGGAGGGAGTATCGTCGTGGAGTCTGCCGGTGACCAGCAGGGTTGCTCGATCATGTTTACACTGCCGGTGAAACCCGATTTAGATATACCGGGAGACGCGCAGTCAAAAATCCCCGACGCACGATATGCTGCAAGTGAATTTCAAAGCGCGTCGCGCAGGTAGTTTTCGTCCAGCGCGCGCATGATATCGTGCCGACTTATCTGGCCGACCAGTTGCCCGTCACGCAATACCGGAAAACGACGATAACTCGAGTGCAGGAATTTATCGGCGGCATCGTAGATGGTAGTTTCGACGTCGATATGTTCCACTTCGCGGCTCATGTACTGCTCGACCTTACCGCCCCAGTCCTGGTGATAAGCGGCCTGGTAAACAATCGCCAGGCAATCCTTTTGCGACAAAATTCCTACCATCTGCCCGCCCTGATCAAGCACCGGCGCACCCGATAAATGCTTATCCAGCAAAACACGCATGGCATGAATAATATCATCGTCGGGCGCAAAGCTGACAAGTTCGGTGGCCATGTATTTTTCGATACCGGTACTCATGATCTGGCCCTGCGTATCACGCACTCGCTGCAGTTACCGCAACTACCACAAAGTGGTTTCTGCCTGAGCAAGAGACCGATTCCCAGTCCGACCACTGCCAGTATAAATAGAGGGATCGCTATTAATATAGTCGCCATAACGTGACTCTCCCTTGGTGGTTAACTGCCAAAATCATCATAATGAATATTCTCCATTGAAACCCCGAGCTCATCGAGCATCGCAAGTACCGATTGCACCATCATCGGCGGTCCACAAAGGTAATACTCGCAGCTTTCAGGTGCCGGGTGTTGCGCCAGGTAATTGTCATAGGCAACCTGGTGAATGAAACCGGTAAAGCCGTCCCAGGCATCGCTTTGCTCCGCTTCGGACAATGCCGGATGCCATTCAAAATTGTCGTGTTCATGCTGCAGTTTGTCGAACACGTCTTCATAATACAGCTCCCGGCGAGAACGCGCACCGTACCAGTAAGTTATCTTGCGCTGTGAATCGTGGGTCTCGAGCAAATCGAGAATCTGTGCCCGCAACGGCGCCATGCCGGCACCGCCACCGATGAATACCAGCTCCCGGTCCGAGGGTTCAACCGCGAAGTGCCCATACGGACCTCGAATCGATACCGGGTCACCCGGCTTCAATGAAAACAGCCAGCTCGAAACCACTCCGGGTGGTATCCCTGGGTGCCCCGGGGGCGGCAAAGCAATGCGTATGTTGAGGATAATGAGTCCCTTTTCAGCAGGATGGTTGGCCATCGAGTAGGCACGTGTTACCTCGGTATCGCTGCCGGCAGTAAGCTTCCAAAGGTTAAACCGATCCCAGACATCGTGAAACTCGGGTTCGATCTCGAATTCGCTGAAGGCGACCTGGTAGGCGGGGCTGGTAAGCTCGACAAAACCCCCGGCGCGAAACTCCATCGGTTCGCCTGCGGGCAATTTCATCACGATCTCCCGGATCAGGGTACTGACATTGCGCGTTTGCAGGACCTCGCAGTGCCAGGTTTTGACATCAAAATATGCGTCGTCAACTTCGATTGACATCGGACCCAGTACTGCCACCTGGCAGGCAAGGCGGGTACCCTTGCGCGCCTCGCGCTGGCTCAGGTGCGCGAGTTCCTGTGGTCCTGCCTCGCCACCACCGCTGACGACCCGGGCCTTGCACAATCCACAGGTGCCGGCGCCGGCGCAGGCGCTGGGCAGGTGAATGCCGGCTTGCTGGCAAACCCCGAGCAACCGTTGTCCGATCTGGGCGCTGACTTTCTTTTGCGCATTGATCTCGATTTGACACTCGCCGTGCGGTACCAGTACGCGCCGCGCCGCCAGCACAAACAGCGTCAACAGTAAGACGATGCCGGTAAAGAATAATACTCCGAGTGTCGCTTCCAGCATCAGCCCATCCCTGCAAACGCCATGAAACCGAGTGACATGATGCCGGCGACGATAAAATTTATCCCGAGTCCCTGCAGGCCTTCGGGGATATCGGCATATTTGAGCCGCTCTCGAATCGCGGCAAATATCACGATCGCAAGCGCCCAGCCCAACCCCGTCCCGAAGCCGAAGACCACGCTTTCGGCAAACCCGTAGCTGCGCTCGACCATGAACAGACTGCCGCCAAGAATCGCGCAATTGACCGTGATCAATGGCAGGAAAATGCCCATCGCCCGGTGCAGCTTTGGTACGTGAAACTCGAGCGTCATTTCAAGTACCTGCACCATCGCCGCGATAACACCGATAAACGCAATCAGGCGTAAAAACGAAAGATCGACATCGCCGAGCCCGGCCCAGTCCAGTGCCCCGGGCGCCAGCAGAAAGTTATAAATCAGGTTGTTGACCGGTACTGTTACAGTTTGCACGACCATCATTGCCAGCCCCACGCCAAAAGCGGTATCGACGCGTTTGGAGACTGCCAGAAAGGTGCACATGCCGAGGAAAAATGACAGTGCCAGGTTGTCGAGAAAAACCGATCGCAGAAACAGTTCGAAAAAGGCGTTCATTTCGACTCCTGTTCTCGTGCGCGCAGTGTAAACTCGGGTTTCTCTACTTGCTGCGGCCGCTTGCGGCGAATGAACCAGATAATGCCGCCGATGATGAAAAATGCACTCGGCGGCAACAGCATCAGGTGCAGTGGTTCGAACGCACCCCCCTGGCTGGTCGGGATCAGAATCTGGATATTCAGCAGGCTACCCTTGCCAAAGAACTCGCGGATGGCGCCGACGATCACCAGGATCAGTGAATAACCCAGCCCGTTACCGATTCCGTCAAGCGTGCTGGCGACGAAGCCATTGTGCATCGCGAAACTCTCGGCTCGACCGAGAACGATACAGTTGGTAATGATCAAACCAACAAACACGGACAAGCGTTTACTCAGTTCAAAAGCGTAGGCCTGAAGTACCTGGTCGACCACGATAACGAGAGTCGCGATGATCGTGATTTGTACGATAATTCTCACAGAATGCGGTATATGACCGCGAATCAGGCTCACCGAGCCACTACCAAGGGCGAGCACGCAAACCACCACCAGGCTCATCAGCAACGCGGTATCGAGCGAGGTTGTTACCGCCAGTGCCGAGCAGATTCCGAGAATCTGCAGGGTTAACGGATTGTCATCAATCAGTGGACGCGTCAGGATTCTCCAGTTGTTATCCTGCATCAGAGTCGTTCCTCGCGAATACGCTGTAAAAAGGTCGCAAATCCAAACTCGCCGAGCCAGAAACGTAGCATGCCGTCGACACCCTGGGTGGTTCGTGTCGCGCCCGAAATACCATCGACCTGGTATTCGGCGTCGTCACTGTAGGCACCACCCGCCTGGGACCGGACCCCGATGCGCAGTACACCGGCATCGTCGAAAGCACGTAAATCACGCCACTGCGCCTCCCATTCCGGCTCCTCTATACGGGCCCCCACGCCCGGCGTTTCTCCATGCTGGTAAAACTTGAGCGCGCGCACGGTTTGCGTGTCGCCATCGAGCACTAGCCAGGCGCGCAATGTCGACTGGTAGCCACGTCCTGACACCGGCAGAATAACCAGGTCTATCTGTTCACTGGCGTCCCGCACCAGGTAAACGGGTGCGTGCAGCGCGCGTCGCTTGAGACCGGCAAGATCGAGATCAGCGGGAATCGTCGCACTGGTAGCAGGCTTCGCGGCCGCTCTCTCGGCGTCAAAGGTGGCAACGTCAATGCTATCGTCGAACTCGCCACTCTCAAGGTCGACGATACGGGCCTCGAGGTTATCGATCGTCAGTACACGTCCAATATCCGACAGTGCGCCCAGCACCAGTTCGAGCTGGGCGATGCGTTCGGCCTCGATGTTTGCCTTGTAAATCGGTCGCAGACTGACCGCGACCACGGAAACCAGCAGACCGCAGATAAACGCGACCGTGATTGCCATGGCGAGCGCCCGGGTAGTGCTGTCTTTTAGCGCAACTTCAGACATGGCGGCGTGCCCTGCCACGAATATTCCAGGCTAATACGGCGTGATCGATCAGTGGTGCGACGATCGACGCAAGCAGCAGGGCCGGGATAACGGCATCGGGGTGCGTGGTGTTAGCCACTCGAATCAGCACCACCAGCGCAGCGATCAGAAATCCCTGGATCCACCTGCCGGGATTGGTACAGGCCGATGCGACCGGATCACAGGCAATAAAAACCGCACCAAAGGCAAAGCTTCCGAGCAGCAAGTGCCAGTAGGCCGGCATTGCGCTGGCGCCGGTATCTGCTCCGAGGATATTGAATATCGTAGCAAACACGAACAATCCGATAATCTGCGCGGCAAGCAGGCGCCACGAGATCAGGCGCTCTATCAGCAACAGCACAGCACCGAGAGCGACCGCGAGGACCGAAGTGGTTCCCATGGTCCCCGGAGTCCTGCCAATAAATGCAGTCCATAAATTGATATCGGCAGCGCTCAATGCCGCATCACCACCGCGGTGAAACAGCGCGATCGCATCACTTCCCGCGTACCCGGCCAATCCGCTCCATAACGGATGCTGATCCGCGACACCCGGAAAACTGACCTGTACGATAGCGACGCCAAGCAGGGCCGGGCTCAGAAAGGTTTTGCCTTCACCTCCGAAAATCCCCCTGCCCAGCAGCATCGCAAATGACATACCGAATACAACGTGAACCCAGGCGGCAGCACCTGGCATTAGCAAAGTGAACAAAAGGGCGACCAGAACGAATCCCGGTTCGATCGAAGCTTGCCGCCGCTCGGTGATAATTCGCTCCCAGAAACCACCCACCAGTAAAGCCACCAGCAAGACTGGTACGAAGTGTGCGAAACCGGCCGCAAACATATCGTACAAACCGAGGCGTTCGTGGTTGGCACCGAGGCCAAGCGCAATCTGACTGCGAAAGTCATCGGTGACAAGTGCGGGATTCCGCGCAATTGCCGCCAGGTACTGATAGCCGGTATTTACCAGGGCCGCAATGACGACCGGGAGCAGTGCCAGCAGCTGCAGCTGGAGCATACGCTTGCGTCCGTTTCCTGAATTCGAGAACAATATTTCCATCAACGGACACTCTCGAGTTGGTCGAGCACATCGCGCAACAACATCGCATAGTCGCTGCTGGAGACGCAGGCACGACTGAGTGGCATCACGTCTTCTTCCACCAGTTCCAGTGCACCGAGTTCCCGCGCTCGCTCGGCATCCCCCAACTGTAATGCACGCATCAGCGGCACGGGGTAAATACCGGGCAGTATTAAACTTTCCAGCGTCTCGTTCGGAATCAATGCACCGGGGCTCGATGCTTTGGTGCCCGCCGCCTCGCCGGTTGTCGAGTCGAACACGGTAATCTGTCGTTGTCGTGCACTGAGAAAAGCGGAGCCTGGAGCCGATTCGCGCCCGTAAATCGTTGACCCCATGAGAGTTCGTGGCGCGACTTCACTGATTTCGTTTACCAGTAATTCACTGATCTTCGAGCCTGGATAAACTGCCAGGTCACGTGGATTTCTGACCGCGTTGCCACCGAGGGATATGACTCGCTGCAACCAGGGCTCGCCGTGAAGTAGCAAGTGCCCGAGCGAAATGACATCCTGGTAACCGATATGCCAGACTTCGCCACCACCAAATCCAATCGGGCAGAGCGCGTTTATATGTACACCGGGTAAGCCCGCAGCGTATCCTCCCGCAAAACTGACGCTCCGAATCTTGCTCGAGTTTTCGAAGCCGAGCACGTGATTCGGTGCATGGCAAACGTATAGCGGTGCATCGCTTAAGTCTGCAAGCACATTTACCGCACTATTAAACTCTTGCTGATAGGTTTCGATAATTGAGCGCGGTTCCGGTGCGAGGGGCTCAGCGTCAAGTGCGGTTACAAAAACTGCGGCGGGTTCGGCGTCAGGATCAGGAATATTACCGAATGGGCGCGTGCGCAGCATACTCCAGGCACCTGATTCAAGCATGAAATTGCGAAGCGATACGCCGTCATTGCCGGCAGGAGGTTGCTGGCTCGCGACAGCCATGGAATCGTCCACGTCGATTTGCAGGCTAATCAACTTGCGGCGCTTGCCCCGCTCGATGCTGGCGACTCTGCCGGATAGCGGCGCAGTAAACTTTATCTGGGGCCGTCGCACGTCGCGCATCACTGCGGCGCCGACTTTCACCTCGTCACCTACCTCGCACAGCATTTCGAAATTGACACCACGGTAATCAGAGCCGAGTAAAGCGGCACGCGTTACATACTTGGTCTCAAGCCCGGATAACACCGACACAGAACTCCCTTTGGCGCGACTATATGGGAGCAAATTCTAGCCATCAGGCAATGGTTTTTACTGACCTAGATCAGCTAGCGAAAGGGTTTTATTACTTGGCACCCACCCCGATGACGACCGCGCCGGACGTGAAAGGAATCAGTGAGGAATCAGGCAGACAGCCGCTTGGTGCTTCTAAACGGATTGAATGCTGCCAGGATTAGTCGGCAAGCCTATCCAGTAATCGTCGCAGTGCTCGAATGTGTTCCGGACCGGTACCGCAACACCCGCCTACCACCTGAACGCCGTAATTCTGAATCCAGCCTTCGATTTCATGCGCATAATCCTCTGGTGTGCTGGATGCTTCATAGCGCCAATCGGGCAAAATCAGTTTACCGGTCTCGGCATAGGCCATCAGGGGACCCGACCAGTGCTGCTTCAGGACCTCAAGTGCAGGCACGATATCCTCGACCCGGGTGTGCATGATCCCTGCCACCTGGCCACCCAGTGGTTTCAGTGCCTCGATCATGTCGCCGAAATCGTGCGCCGAGGTGGTATCGTCGATGTTCTTCCAGCGCAGGCTGCGCACATCGACACCGTTATCGGCCATCATCGCACTAAAGCCGATAAATACCGGTAACCCGGTTGCGACTGCGGCCTTGATGACGATGCCCGCGTTTTCGATATCACGCATCATTTCGGCAATGATGAGATCGACACCGGCTTCAGCCAGTACTTCGGCAAGCTCCTGGTAGCTGGATTCGACCTGGCCGTCAATCGCTACCTCCCGATGACTTGTCAGCGGCGGCATACTCGACATCGAACCCGCAACATAGACATCCCCCTGGGCCGCGTTTTCGCGTGCCTGCTGGGCCAATTGCACCGACTTGAAATTCAACAGTTTCGATTCGTGACCCAGATTGATACTTTCGAGCACATGCCGAGCCGTGGAATAGGTGTTTGCCGTAATAATCTGCGCACCTGCCCGGATATAATCCTCGTGTACCTGGCACACTTCATCAGGATTGGTTTTCGTGGTCAGCCCACTCCAGACATTTGCATCAAGTGCGACGCCGCGCCTGCGAATTTCAGTACTGACTCCTCCGTCGAGTAGCAGAATTTCTTTTTTATCCAGACGCTCGTTCAGGCTGCTCATGATTGTATCGGTGCGCTACAAGAATGTGGCCAAAGTGTACCAGAGATATTCTCGCAATCGCTCGACAAATTAATGTTTATTGGGATACCTTTGCCCTGTCGATACACTAAACTATTTTTATGGCAGTTGACCTTCAGTCAAAATTAACGATTTGCATCCTGGCCCTTGCATTAATCCTGGTTCAGGGCTGTGCGAGCTCGCGACCGCCGGTCGAGCTGCCACCGATGGTTGAAACGCAACGCATCCAGGATTTAAGTAACGCGATATTGAACCTGGGTGATTCGATCGATCCGAGCGAGGCACAGCGTGCAGCGCTGATATCGATCGAGTACAGCCACGAGTTGGCACGGCAATATGAAATCTCGACATCGCCAGTAATGCATAATTTTCTCGTGAACCTGGGAATAAAACAACGCGGACTTTGCATCGACTGGACAACCGATTTACTCACCCGCCTGAAACAGGAGCGTTTCTACAGCCTCGACCTGCATTGGGCTATCGCAAACTACGAAACCGCCTTTCGGCTGGAGCATAGCACTGTTATTGTCAGCGCCCGGGGAGAATCGATATACCGGGGGCTGGTGCTCGATTCCTGGCGTCATTCCGGTCAGTTGTACTGGGCACCAACGCTGGCAGATATCGGTTACGCCTGGAAACCCCAGGCCGAGATCCATGCACTGAAACGGGAACTCAGGGCAAATCAGCGTTCTGTGCAGTAACAAATCCTGACGGCTAAAGGTGGCCACCCTGATATTAATCGAATGACTACCAGAATAGGGCTCGTAAGTGACGTTCATTCCAGCCCGGAGCCGCTTCGGCAGGCGCTGGAAATTTTCCGCAGAGAACAGGTCGATGAAATTATCTGCACCGGGGATATTGCCGGTTATTACGATACCCTGTTGCCGACTATCGAGTTACTGATTGCGTCCAACTGCAAGGCCGTCGCCGGCAACCACGATCAGGAATACCTCGAAAAGCCAATCCTGGAGGATGATCATTCGATTCGAGACTACCTGCAGAATCTGCCGCTTTTCCTGGCCCTGGAAATTGAGCAGAAGCACCTGTACGCAGTCCACGCCAATCCCCCCTGCGAACAGCATGGCGGAATAAAACTGCTCGATCAGCATGGCGAGATTATCGAGGAGAGAATAAACGAGTGGGCGCTGGCCCTGTCCGGATTTGACTATGATGTGCTGATCGTCGGCCATACCCACCAGGTCTATGCCGAGCAGATCGGCAAGGTGCTGGTCGTTAATCCGGGGAGCTCGGTTTTCAACCATAGCTGCATGATTCTATCGTTACCCGATATGAGCGTGGAAACTTTCGCACTGGGAAACGAGGCCATCGTCAAATGCTGGAACTTCGGAATGTTGTTTAAATAAAAAATGGATACTTCGACGGCCATATTACATGTAGCAACGATCCTGATCGCTGCGCGTGTCATGGGCGAGGTCGCTGCACGCTTTGGAGTTCCTTCCGTAATCGGGGAGATCGTGGCCGGAATTATTCTTGGGCCATCGATGCTCGGTTTGATCGAAGCCGAGGGCCTGATCTGGGTGCTGGCGGAAATCGGAATCATCCTGCTGCTGTTCCAGATCGGACTCGAAACCGATATCGGTAAACTCGTCAGCTCCGGTGCCAAGTCCGTTGTCGTTGCGATCACCGGGTTCGTGTTGCCTTTCATTACCTGTTTTGCCCTCAGCCATTACTGGTTTGAGCTGGACCAAATGGTGTCGTTACTGATCGCGGGTACCATGACCGCAACCAGTATCGGCATCACGATGCGAACCCTGTCGGACCTGGGCCGCGGACAGAGCAAGGAGGGGCGCATCATTCTCGGCGCCGCGGTGCTTGACGATATCATGGGTGTATTGCTGCTGGCGATCCTGTTCAATTTTATCACCAGCGGATCGGTCGATATGGTGAGCACATTTAAAGTCCTGCTATTCATGGTTGTCTTCTTTCTGATCGCACCTGCAATGGCAAAATCGATCAGTTACATCATTCGGCGCTGGGAAAAGGTTAGCGAGACTCCGGGTATGGTGCCGACGACGGTCGTATCCCTCGTGCTTTTCCTGGCCTGGTTATCGCACGCGATCGGTATTCCTGAACTACTGGGCGGATTTGCTACCGGACTTGCACTGTCGCGACGGTTTTTTCTGCCGTTTGGCGTTGCCCTCAAGGCCGATCCCAAATTTTCACAACGCGTTAACAAGCAGATGCAACCGGTGATACAGCTATTCACACCGATATTCTTCGCCGCTGTCGGGCTTTCGCTGGATTTAAGCACGCTGGACTGGACTTCCCTGTTTTTCTGGATATTTTCGATTTCGCTTGCCTGCGTGGCGATCCTGAGCAAGATCTGCGCCGGGCTGCTGATTCGCGAAAAGTTGCCACGCCGCGTCATCATCGGCATGTCGATGGTTCCGCGTGGTGAGGTCGGTCTCGTATTTGCCGAAATTGGCCGCCACACGGGCCTGTTCAACACAGAAATCTACACCACCGTGGTCATTGTCATCGCTTACACCACGTTGTTCACTCCCTTTTGGCTGCGCCTGTTCTACCGCTACTACGGCCACCTGATCGAAGACACTCCAGCCGGCTAGCAGTCTTTGACCAAAGCTGGCCAAGTCATACCCCGGCTATAGCCCGTCACAGGCATCCGCGGATGCATCGCGCGGCGGTGTTCGCACCGAACTGGCTCCGCGCCAGATTTTTGTTTTACACTCCCCATTCTTGCAATACGGCAGAAATAAAAAATCAACCCATTCTGAAATGAAAAGCCTGTTTGAACAGCCTCAAGGCGACCGGCCAGTGGTCGCACTCGCCCTGCTATTGCTGGGTGTGTTTGCGCTCGCACTGCAGGATTCTCTGATCAAACTAATGTCGTCGGACACTTCGTTCTGGCAGTTTCAAACCCTGCGCTCGATTGGCAATCTCAGTTTCATCCTAATTCTGGCGATGGCAAGCGGTAGCCTCGGCCTCATCATTCCCAGAAATTGGCGCCCGGTCTATCTGCGCGCTGTATTTTTAACGGTTTGTATGTTCTTTTTCTTCGCCGGCGCGCCCTCCCTGACAGTGCCACAGATGGCGGCAGGGCTTTATACCTACCCCCTGTTCGTATCACTGCTGGCGGGGCCGATCCTGGGTGAAACCGTGGGTCCCTGGCGCACGGCGGCACTACTGATCGGTGCAATCGGTGCCGCTGTGATACTCAGTCCCTGGGATGCGGACTTTTCGGCGGTTCAGATCCTTCCCATCGTGGCCGGTTTTTTCTATGCCACGAATATATTGACGCTGCGTAAAGCCTGCCGCCAGGAAAGCACGCTGGCGCTAGCATTCGCGGTGGGTGTTGCTTTTATTTTTTCCGGCATACTCGGTATTCTGTTGTTGTCGATATTCCCTTTATCTGCGGAAATTCGCGCCAGTATACCGTTTGTCGCTATCGGCTGGCCCGAACTTACCGTGCTGATTGTGGGATTTGCGTTATTCGCATCGGTACTCAACCTGACCGGCAACATCTGCCTCAGTCGGGCCTACCAGACCGCGGACGCAAGCTGGCTTGCGCCGATAGATTTCAGTTACCTGATTTTCGCCGCGTTCTGGAGTCGCGCGATCTTCGATCAATGGCCGACCGGCCAGTCAATCATCGGCATGATCCTGATCGGGTCCGCCGGTGTCATTACCGCATGGCGCGAACGTGTCACGGCAACCGGCAAACGGTTTTCATAAATACCTGATTTTTCTCAGGCATATGAACTATTTCGCTATACCGGGATTGATCCAGTTAGCACTCGGGTGCGTAGCCATTGGTATGAAATGATCCAATACCCGACCTTGAGCCCCAGGACATGTTAAATAATCCACCGTTCATACCCGCCGTCATTCTACTCGCTGTCGCTGCTTTATCCGGTTGTTACACCTACATTAACGGTCAGCCCGGCGAATCATCGGCTGACGTTACCTTTACCCTCGATCGCAAGATCGAAAATATCGTCTATACCAACGCTGTCTGGCCAAAGCCGCTCCACGCCGACCTGTACCTGCCACAAAAACGAGGGCTGCGACCGGTTGTGCTGATGATCCATGGGGGCGGTTGGGCAAACCGCAGCCGTGATGATATGGCCGGTATCAGTTGTAAACTGGTGCGCCAGGGTTATGCGGTGATCAATGTGAACTACCGTTTTGCCCCGCAATATACCTATCCGGCACAAGTTCACGACCTGCAACAGGCCTTGTCGTGGATCGCTGGAAATGCGAATCGATACCGTCTCGACCTCGAGCGCGTCAATACCTGGGGTTACTCGTCCGGCGCCCATCTTGCTGCCCTGATCGGCGCTATTGATCACGGTGATCCGCTGGCAGCGGACGCCAAACCTTTGCCGGCTATCCGGTCCGTAGTGGCGGGTGGTATCCCTGCGGATCTGCGCAAATACACCGGCAGCCCGATAGTGATTCGCTTCATGGGTGGCGACCGCGATGAAATGCCCGAACGTTACGCCGAAGCATCACCGGCCTTCCACATTTCCAGCGACGATCCGCCTGTTTTTCTCTACCATGGCAAGCTCGATAATCTGGTGAGCGAAGACCAGGCGAGCGACTATTACGAGGCCCTGCGTGCGTCCGATGTCGACGCCGAACTCTATCTGCATCGCTGGCGCGGTCATATGTCCATGTTCCTGTTCGGTGGTGATGCAGAAGACAAAGCCATCGGTTTCCTAAATCGCTATAATTTGACCAGTCAGCTCGTCGCCGCGGAATAAAGCTAATCCCTATCGTTGACCATTCGCCAGGAATTTCATCGGCAACGTGAATTTCGCTTGGGCAAATGACTCGCTCTCGATATGCTGTCGACAAAGGTTCCAATAAAGCACAAAGCGTATGGATCACAATGTATTCCCCGAAACCGAACTTAATCAGAGACTGGCCGAAGTCAGGCGCATCATGCAAGAGCGCGGCCTCGATGCACTCGTGGTTTCGGTACCTGAAAATATCTACTACCTGACGGGCCTCGATCACTGGGGCTTCTTCGCCTGCCATGTACTGGTCGTGCCTGCTGAAGGTCGCATGGCGCTGGCCTGCCGGGCGATGGAGCGCATCACGATCGAAAACCAGGTCGACAATGCCGACTTTTACGGTCATGGCGATACTGAAGAATTGTCGGACTACGTGCTGAAAATACTGACCGATCGGGGATTATCCAGGGAAAAGCTTGGCATCGAAAAACGCAGTCTTTTCATGACGCCGCGCATATACGAATTGATTCTCGCAGCTGTCCCCGGAGCAGAGTGGTCAGATGGATCCGGAATTGTCGACAACCTGCGCCTGGTCAAATCGCCGCTGGAGCAGGAATACACCCGCAAATCAGCCGCGGCGGCGGATGCCGGAACCCTGGCCGCAATCGACGCGATTCGGGATGGCGCCAGTGACTATGAAGTCGCCGCCGAATGTAATCGAGCCATGATCCTGGCAGGTAGTGAATATCCTGGTTTTGGTCCGTTTATTCGGCCGACTACCCGTCTTGGCGAAGAACACACGACCTGGCGCGGTGATGTTTTTCACAATGGCGACGCCGTATTCCTCGAGGTCGGCGGGGCCTACCGTAAGTACCAGGCGCCGATGGGACGCCTGGTTTACGTGGGATCGGCACCGCCAGGTGCTGAGCGATCGGCAGAGCTTGCCATACGGGGAATGCAGGCCATCTGTGATGCGCTCAAACCCGGAGCTACTGCCGGACAGGTCTACCAGGCCTGGAAAGATGTCGCCGACAGCGCTGGCCTCAAGGACTACCATCGACATCATTGCGGTTACATGGTCAGCATCGGTTTTCCACCGAGTTGGACCGGTGGCAGCATGGTGACCAGCCTGCAACCCGGCAGTACCAGAGAACTTAAAACCGGCATGACCTTTCATGCGCATTCGTGGTTCACCAACACCGATGTCGTCGATTATTTCATTTCCAACACCGTACTGCTGACCGAGAAAGGCGCGGAAAATCTGACACACCGTACCCCCGAAACCCTGATTATTCGCTAACCTCTCCTGCCACCCTAAATCCACGGATCTTAAGCGAAAAGCCGGGGTTCAGCAGGGATCAAACCTAAGGACTCGAAACTTTGGTAACAATCAGGTAATATCCCTTCTGTAATAACCTTAATAAATGTAAACATATTTTGTTTGCATAATTATAATTTTATAAAAACTAGTTAAAGTAAAACCGAGGAGAGATGTTCAATGAGCACTAAAAAAGATTTCAAAGAGTTGCTGACCGCGGACGCAAAAAGCGGCAAGCTGGGTCGTCGTGACTTCATGCGTTTCGCCGTGGCGGCGGGTATGACGATACCCCTGGCATCCGGACTCTGGACCAGCGAGGTTGCAGCGGCTACCCCGAAAAGAGGCGGCAAGTTCCGAATTGGCGCACATGATGTGAATACGTCCGACACCTTCGATCCAGGTACCTATTTAAGCGTCGGCATGATACAACTCGCGCATACCCACCGCAGTTACCTGACCGAAATTACGCCCGAAAACGGACTTGGTCCGGATATGGCGGATTCCTGGAGTGCGACACCCGATGCAAAGGTCTGGACTTTCGAGCTGAACAAGAATGCCACTTTTCACAATGGCAAGAAGTTTACCTCCAAAGACGCCATTGCATCGCTGAATCACCACCGCGGTGAAAATTCAACTTCGGCAGCAGCGGCCCTGTTATCGTCGGTCACCGATATCAAGGCGAAAGGCGACCATACCATCGTCATCGAGCTTAACCAGGGATTTGCTGATCTACCCTTTGTAATGACTGACTACCACCTCGCTATTTGTCCCGCCAATGCCGATGGCACACTGGCATGGCAAGGTGAAATAGGTGCTGGTCCTTATAAAATTACCGAGCATAAACCGGGCATCGGCACCAAGCTGGTACGGCATGACGGCTGGCATCGTGAAGGCGCGTACTTCGATGAAATCGAATTTATCGGACTCAACGATCCAAACGCACGCCAGACCGCATTGATTACCGGTGATGTCGATGCGATCACCTCGGTCGATCTGAAAACCATGGCCTTGATGGCGCGTAACAAGAATCTCATCGTCGAAAACGTGCCCAGCGGCTCGGCCATTACACTGCCGATGTTTTGCGACGTCGCGCCCTTTGACAATGTCGATGTCAGGCTGGCACTTAAATATGCGATCGATCGCAAGGACATCGTCGAGAAAATCATGTTTGGCACGGCAACGATAGGCAATGACTACCATGTGTCTCCCGCCATGCCGTACGCGCCGACTGATATCCCGCAACGGCCTTATGATCTCGACAAGGCGAAGTTTCACCTTAAAAAGGCAGGACATAGCTCGCTCAATGTGGACTTGTCTGCCGCGGACAGTATCTTACCGGGCGCCGTGGACATGTGTGTGCTTTACAGCGAACATGCCAAAAAGGCCGGCATCAATATCAATGTCGTACGCGAGGCGAACGACGGCTACTGGTCGGATGTCTGGCTGAAAAAACCCTGGGTATTCGTCAAATGGGGTGCTCGCCCGACTCCCGACCAGATGTTTACCCTGGCCTACAAGGACGACGCCCCATGGAACGAGGCGCACTGGCAGAATAAACGGTTTAACGAGTTGTTACTGCAGGCTAAGGCAGAGCTTGATGACACCAAACGCGCCGCGCAGTATCGCGAAATGTGCCAGATCGCGAGCGATGACGGTGGCACCGTGATCCCATTTTTCGCCAACTTTGTCTATGCGCGAAACAAAAAGGTACAACACGGACCCAACCTCGCATCTGCATGGGAGCTCGATGGTGGTCGCGGATCACATCGCTGGTGGTTTGCCTGATATCTACCCCGGTGTTGGTTAATTAGGGACAACTAGATGGCATAGGTGAATCTGGGTCCCCGGCATTGCCGGAGGGCCCAGGTAAGCTTAATAATAAATCTAAGGTGCTTCAGAAGTTTGAGGTCACTTTAAGGGGGAATAGCTCTATGGGCGACATATTATCCATTGTTTCAAAACGACTCGGCCTGGGTTTGGTAACACTCCTGGTCATATCAATCATTATATTCGGTGCGGTAGAACTGTTGCCCGGCGACATCGCCCAGGCGGTGCTGGGACAGGGAGCTACCCCGGAAAACCTTGCTGCTTTTCGCGAGCAGCTCGGGCTCGACCGCGCGGCACCGATCCGCTACGTCGAGTGGCTGGGTAATGCCGTAACGGGGGATTTCGGCGTGTCGCTGGTATCGCAACAACCAGTTACGGCAACGATCAGCGCTCGTTTTATCAATACTCTTTTCCTCGCATTATATGCCGCTATCATAGCGGTTCCAGTCGCTATTTTCCTGGGTGTGCTGGTGGCATTGTTCAGGAACTCGGTTTTCGACCGGGTTGCCAATGTGGTTACCCTGACGTCGATTTCGTCTCCAGAGTTTTTCCTGGGCTATATTCTGATTCTATTTCTTGCCGTCAAGGGCGAGTATTTCCCGGCAATCGCGAAGTTAGACGATGGCATGACTTTAATCGATAGGCTCGATCGGACCTTCCTGCCCGCGCTGACGATGGTTTTGGTCGTGGTAGCCCACATGATGCGCATGACCCGGGCCTCGATCATCAACCTACTGGCATCGCCCTATGTTGAAATGGCGCGCCTCAAAGGTGTGCCGGCATGGAAGGTCATCGTCAAGCACACGCTGCCAAATGCATGGGCGCCGGTCATCAACGTCATCGCTTTGAACCTCGCCTACCTGGTCACCGGGGTGGTTCTGGTTGAAGTGGTATTCGTTTATCCCGGCATCGGGCAATTGCTGGTTGACGCCGTCACCAAGCGGGATTTCCCGGTAGTGCAGGCCTGCTGCCTGATCTTCGCGGCAACCTTCATCCTGTTAAACCTGGCCGCCGACGTGGGGTCGATTCTGACCAACCCGCGTTTGCGTCATCCGAAGTGAGGGCTGAATCATGAATTATTTTATTATTGGTTTTTACGCCCTGGTCATCGGTGCTTCCACGCTGGCCGCTTTTTATCAAAAGCGCACTATGTTCATTCTGTTATTTTCGCTGACCCTGGTATCTTTTGTCATGGGTATCGTTGGCGGCGAAGCGATGCTGTGGAGCGTAACCATACTTGCCGGATTAATTGCTTTTTCGGCGGGCGTATCTTACTCCTTCCGTGAATTCCTGATTATTCTGCTACCTGAGGACTTCGCCAAGGAGATGCGCACCGCACCGCTAACTGCCGGATTCGGATTATTCGTGATTTTCACCTATGCGATATCAGGCATATTTGCGCCTATTATTGCACCCTACGGTGAGGCCGAAGTGATTTCATCCGCGTTCGCACCGGCCGATGAAAATATGCTGCTGGGTGCCGATCAGCTCGGGCGCGATATGTTCAGCCGCATCATCTACGGGGCCCGGAATACGGTCGGCCTGGCACTACTGGCTACAATCCTGGCATTTGCCATGGGGGCTACCGCGGGTTTGTATGCGGCCACCAAGGGCGGCAAACTCGACCAGTTTCTGGGGCGGGTCGTGGATGTCATCATGTCGATCCCATCGCTGATATTCTCTCTGCTGCTGCTCAGTATTTTCGGTACCAATACCGTTACCCTGATAATCGTTATCGCGATCATTTACGCTCCGCGTGTATTCAGGCTGGCACGATCGGTCGGCGGAAATGTCGTGGTCATGGATTATATTGAAGCTGCCAAGCTGAGGGGCGAAGGCACCTGGTATTTGATTCGCAAAGAGATACTACCGAACTCGACAGCACCGTTGATCGCCGAGTTCGGCCTCGAATTCTGTTTCGTATTTCTACTGGTAGCAGGCCTGTCCTTCCTCGGCCTCGGCATTCAGCCGCCGACCGCGGACTGGGGCTCGATGGTGCGCGAAAACGCAACCCTGATTTCCTTTGGGGAGATAACCCCGCTGATACCAGCAGCAGCAATCGCGCTGCTGACGGTAGCCGTTAACTTTGTTGTCGACTGGATGCTTTACCGCTCGTCCGGTCTGAAGGAGTAATCGAAATGAGTCAAGATAAAAGCATACTGCTCAATATTAAGAATCTACGTATCGAAGGGTACTCCGACGAACACTGGATCGAAATCGTGCATGGTATTGACCTGACGCTGCACCGTGGTGAGGTCATGGGTTTGATCGGTGAGTCGGGTGCCGGAAAATCGACGATTGGACTGGCAGCGATGGGATTTACCCGTGATGGTTGTCGTATATCGGAAGGCTCTTCGATCGAATTCGATGGCCTGGAGCTGACCACAACCCCGGCATCAGATCTTCAGTCTTTACGGGGTGCACGCATTGCCTATGTCGCGCAATCGGCTGCCGCCTCATTCAACCCGGCGCATAAATTGATCGACCAACATACCGAGGCACCGTTACAGTATCGGATACAGAAACGTCTGGAAAGCCAGGAAGACGCAATGGAGCTATATGAGCGTTTGCGTTTGCCCAACCCCAGGGAAATCGGTTTTCGTTATCCACACCAGGTATCGGGCGGGCAGTTACAGCGCGCGATGACGGCAATGGCGATGGCCTGTCGACCCGACCTGATCATCTTTGACGAGCCGACGACTGCACTCGATGTCACAACCCAGATCGAAGTATTGTCGGCGATTCGCGATATCGTTGATCAGTTTAATACCGCGGCCATATACATTACCCATGACCTGGCGGTCGTGGCGCAGATGGCTGATGTCATTAAAGTGCTGCTCAAGGGAGACGAGGTTGAGGAAGCCGATACCAGGACCATGCTGGAAAATCCCCAGGATGACTACACCAAGTCGCTGTGGGCGGTGCGTGATTTTAAAAAGGATCAGGTGCCACGCCCCGCTGACACGGTTCCACTGATTTCGGTACAGCATGTTGACGCAGCTTACGGAGATACACCCGTGCTGGAAGATGTATCGTTCGATATCTATTCCGGAATGACGGTTGCGGTAGTGGGTGAGTCAGGTTCGGGCAAATCGACCACGGCCCGATGCATCACCGGTTTGTTACCGCCGACCAAGGGAGAAGTTTTATTCCAGGGTACGCCGCTGCCACCAGATTACCGGGATCGCACCAAGGATCAGCTGCGCCAGGCGCAAATGATTTATCAAATGGCGGATACCGCGCTCAATCCAAAAGTTAAAATCAGCGAGATCATTGGACGCCCCGCTGCTTTTTACAGTGGCCTGCATGGACCGGAGCTTAAAAATCGCGTTGACGAAATACTGGATTTAATCGAAATGGATCCTTCGCTGTACTACAACCGCTATCCACCGGAGCTCTCCGGCGGCCAGAAACAGCGTATCGGCATAGCCCGTTCCCTCGCGGCAGAACCCACGTTCATCATCTGCGACGAGGTGACCAGTGCATTGGACCAACTAGTGGCGGAAGGTATTCTACGCCTCCTCGACAAGCTGCAAAAAGAAATGAACCTCGCCTACATGTTCATCACCCACGATCTCGCAACAGTGCGTTCTATTGCCGATGAAGTCGTGGTCATGCAGTATGGCAAGGTGGTCGAACAGGGGCCGAAAGATGAAATGTTCACGCCACCACATCACCCGTACACCGACCTGTTGCTGTCCTCGGTACCGGAAATGGACCCGGACTGGTTGACAACCCTGCTCGAAGAGCGTGGTGTCGATAGCAATACCGAGGTTAATCAACCCTGAATCCGTGCCGATCAACTGACCGGGTCAGGCGCTCACTTTATCATGCCCACCTTTAGGTGGGCTTTTTTTTTGACTCGAGCATGGGTCTATGTCCGAGGTCCTGATATAGTGAACCATCGGGCCTTTCATAGACGGGCTTAAATGAAATTACTGAGGTCGATACTAAACGCACTGCTTGACAGTTTGCGCGATTTGCTGCCGATCATCCTGGTGATCGGCTTTTTTCAGTTTGCGGTATTACAACAACCGATTCCGAATTTCGGCGAAATAGTCCTCGGAGTTGTTTTTGTAGTCATCGGCTTAACCCTGTTTGTGCAGGGGCTCAACATGGGTCTGTTCCCGATCGGTGAAACCATGGCCTTCGAGTTCGCCAGCAAGGGTAGCCTGTTCTGGTTATTAAGTTTCGCTTTTGCACTCGGATTCGGTACCACGGTTGCCGAACCGGCGCTGATCGCGGTAGCCGGCGAGGCCGCAAAGATTGCGGCTACTGGCGGCATGATCGAAGCCAGCGAAAAATCCATGGCTTCCTATGCAACGGGCCTGCGCTTAACGGTTGCGCTCTCGGTCGGTTTTGCGATCGTGATTGGCGTTTTTCGAATCATCAAGGGCTGGCCGATTCAGTACCTGATCGTGGTTGGCTACACCGGGGTCGTCATCATGACGTTTTTCGCACCTAAAGAAATAATCGGCATCGCCTATGACTCCGGCGGCGTTACCACGTCGACGATCACGGTACCCCTGGTAACCGCGCTGGGGGTTGGGCTCGCAAGCTCAATCAAGGGGCGCAACCCGATGGTCGATGGTTTCGGCCTGATCGCGTTTGCATCGTTGACGCCGATGATTTTCGTCATGGCCTACGGCATGGTGGTTTGACACCCATGATGCAGATCTTCATCGATTTATTTCACACGCTGGTGGCAACCGTCTGGGATGTGTTACCCATCGTGGTAATCCTGTTCGGCTTCCAACGCCTCGCATTTCGCAAACCGATCGCAAATCGAAAAAAAGCAATCGCCGGCTTTTTACTGGTACTACTGGGCCTCGCATTTTTTCTCGAGGGCCTTGAGGCGGCGCTGTTTCCGCTTGGCAAATTGATGGCGCAGCAGTTGACCGACCCCGCCTTCATTGCCGGAGATGATATCGGCCGGGTACTCGAATGGTGGGATTACCAGTGGGTTTACCTGTTTGCATTCGCCATCGGTTTTTCGACCACCATTGCCGAACCCTCGTTGCTCGCGGTCGCGATCAAGGCCAACCGGGTCTCGGCTGGCAGTATCGGTGTCTGGGGCCTGCGCATCGCGGTTGCGATCGGTGTCGCCATCGGCATCGCCCTCGGGGTTTACCGCATTGTCACCGGCACGCCGCTTTACTGGTACATAATTACGGGTTACGTGTTTGTGTTGATACAAACCATGTTTGCGCCGCGCCTGATTATCGCGCTGGCTTACGATTCCGGCGGTGTTACTACATCTACCGTGACGGTACCTCTGGTGGCGGCACTCGGGCTCGGGCTTGCCAGTACCGTGCCCGGTCGCAACCCTTTGCTCGACGGCTTCGGCTTGATTGCCTTTGCCAGCCTGTTTCCGATAATGTCTGTACTTGCCTATGCCCAGTTGTCTGAATGGAGCGCCAGGCGCGGCAAGAAGACCACAACCTCGTGAGAAATCATCATGCACTTTAAACTAATCATTGCACTGACCGAGGATTCGATCACTGAAAAAGTTGTCGAAGCCGCCAGGAATAAAGGCGCCACCGGATCAACCGTTATTTCCAGCGCCCGCGGCGAGGGGATGCAGGTTGCCAAGACTTTTCTCGGCCTGAGCCTGGAAACACAAAGAGATGTGGTATTGCTACTGGTCGAAGAACATATGTGTCGCGATATCCTCGAAAGCATCGAAGCTACCGGGGAGTTTGAAGCCAATCCTGGTTCCGGTATCGCTTTCAGTATCGATGTCGAAGATGCGGTCGGCGTAATGCAACAGGTCAACCAATTGTCTGGAATTGTTGAGGAAGAGATATGAGTGAAAAAATTATCGTTCGAGTAAAGGATGTGATGACGCCGGATTTCGATCTCGTCGATGGTATGGATACCGTGGCGGAGGTCCTAAAGAAATCAAGTCACCCCGAATCCAAGTGTTTCATCGTCGATACTCGACATGAGAACGACGAATACGGGATCGTAATGTTATCGGATATCGCGAGGAAGGTGCTCGCCAAGAACAAGGCGCCAGAACGAATCAATATCTACGAGATCATGTCGAAACCCGTGGTCAGTGTTGACCCGGGGATGGATATTCGCTATTGCGCGCGCCTGTTCGAAAACTTCGGCATCGGTCGTGCACCGGTGCTCGAGGGTGGCAAGGTGATCGGCATAGTCGGGTATACCGATATCGTACTGCATGGTATTCGTGACCGTCTGCTCTAGGGCGTCAGGTACAGCATCGTTTAAACTTTTTGCCGCTGCCGCAGGGGCAGGTTTCGTTTCTTCCCGGTTTCCAGGGCTGAAAACTGGGCGTTAACATCTCACCGATGGTATACATCCATTTCCCATCATTTTCAACAAAGGTGCTTTTTTCATGCATCGCCTGTACCTGCCCATTTGCCAGCAGGCGCGCCTCGAAATCTATTACCGCCTGCTTGCCCTGTTGATCGCTGGTGTTAATCGTGAGCCCTATGTAGTGGATGTCGGGGTCGACTGTCAACTCCCGGGGTCTGAAATCCGAATGCCAGGTTTGGGATAAATATTCAACATCATCAAGCACGTAGGCGCTATATCGAGAACGCATTAGCTGCTCCGCGTTTTCAGGCAGCTCGCGATGTGATATAAATCGACCGCAGCACTGGTCAAAAAGTTGACCGGAATGACAAGGACAGTTCATAAACAATTGATAAAAGGAAGACTATATCACCATGTCTCAAGCACTTGATATTCTGCGCAGCCGCTTTGGCTACACACAGTTTCGTTTTCAACAGCAGCAGATCATCGACTCCCTGATTGCAGGACAGGATGCGCTGGTGTTGATGCCGACCGGGGGGGGCAAATCGCTGTGTTACCAGATCCCGGCAATGGTGCGCGACGGTGCCGGCATTATTATTTCACCACTGATTGCGCTGATGCAGGACCAGGTCGACGCGCTTGCGCTAAACGGGATCAACGCGGCGTTTCTGAATTCGACCCAATCGTTCGAGCAGCAGCAACAGGTCAGGCAACGATTGCGCAGCGGCGATATCGATTTGCTCTACGTGGCGCCTGAGCGAGCGCTCGGCGCTGACTTTCTCGATATGCTCGCCGATTGCAGGATCGCGCTATTCGCCATCGACGAGGCGCACTGCGTGTCGCAGTGGGGGCACGATTTCAGACCCGATTACCAGAAGCTCACCCGCTTGCACGAGCGCTTTCCAGGCGTTCCCCGCATTGCCCTCACGGCAACTGCCGACAGGCGCACGCTGCGGGAAATCGAGCAACAACTCAGGCTCGGGGAGGCGCAGCGTTTCGTGCACAGTTTCGACCGACCCAATATCTTTTATCGCGTCACCCAGGGCGATAACAACCGGCAGCGCCTGTGGTCTTTCATCCAGGCCAACCACGCGACCGACGCCGGTATCGTTTACTGCCTGTCGCGCAAGAAGGTCGAGGAAACGGCCAAATGGCTGGGTGACAAGGGCCGCATCGCCCTGCCCTATCATGCCGGACTCGACAAGCACACCCGCGTCGAGCATCAACGCATCTTCCTGCAGCAGGAGGGCGTTATCGTCGTCGCGACCATCGCCTTTGGTATGGGCATCGACAAGCCCGATGTGCGCTTCGTCGCACATCTGAACCTGCCCAAGAACCTCGAATCCTATTACCAGGAAACCGGCCGCGCCGGACGCGACGGCGATCCCGCCAATGCCTGGATGGCCTACGGTATGCAGGATGTCATTACGCTGCGCCAGATGATGGCGCAAAGCGATGCCGATGAACAATTTAAACGTGTCCTGCACCAGAAGATGGAAGCGATGCTGGGTTTTTGCGAACAAACCGTTTGTCGTCGCCAGACCCTGCTGGCTTACTTCGACGAGATCCTGGAACAGCCCTGCGGCAACTGCGACAATTGCGTTGACCCACCGGTGACCTGGGATGCGACCGAAGCCGCGCGCATGGCGCTGTCCTGCGTTTACCGGACCGGCCAACGATTTGGTGTAAATTACGTCATCGACGTCCTGATGGGCAATGCCAGGGACCGTATCGTGCAGAACCGACATGATCAAATCAGTACTTTTGGTATTGGTGAGCTGGATAACAACGAGTGGCGCAGCCTGTTCCGTCAGTTGATTGCACTCGGTTACCTCTTTGCCGATATTGATAATTACGGCGCGTTAAAGATGACCCCCGACTGCAGACCGCTGCTCAGAGGTGAAAAACAGTTGCTGCTGCGCAAGTTCGCGAAGCCGACAAAAGTGAAAAAGGTAAGCGCGGGCAAAATTGCCGCCGAACTGGGTAGCGTCGATACGCCGCTATTCGAGGCGCTGCGACTGCACCGCAAACAACTGGCGCAAGCGCAGGGTGTACCGCCTTTTGTCATCCTGCACGATAAGACCCTCACGACGATTTGCGAACATCGGCCAGAAAGCATCGAGCAACTGGAATCGATTCCGGGCATTGGCGAGCGTAAGCTAAAGCTCTATGGGCCTGACTTGATCCAAATAATTCAGCAGTACCCGCGCGACGAATCCAGGGTAGAACCTGATGTCGATCTCGTCTAAACCGGGTGGCCGTGCAGCACGACCCTATCCCTGTTCGGGAAACCACTAACCTTTCCTGGATATTGTATAAACAGCCTCGGAGCGTAATGATTGATTAGCTTCCATTACGAATCGACCGAGGCAATTGCATGTCAGACCATCCTTTTCAGTTGCGGGCATCGTTTGACTACAGTGGTGACGACAACAATATCGATCAGATCAGCGCGCAGGCCTGCTCCGATAACAGTTGGAACAACCTGGAAATCGGTAACTCGTCGCCCGGCTTCCTGATTTTTGTTTATTCCTTCTTGATTTGCCAACACACATACTTTCACGCCAACTGCAGTGAACGCGGTTTGTTACTGGATCATTCCGAGATTGAACTCGACCTGCGTGCCGGAGATGACTGGAAAATTCAACAGGTAAAGGTTAGTGTCGATGCGACGTTGCGGGGCGGTGATCCGCAGAAGGCAACGATCGACTATATCAAAGAGCGCATGCGCGAATACCCGGTGTCGGTCAATATGCACGAACTGCCCGAATACTAGATCGAGCTGCAATTCAATTAGCCGCCTCGAGCCGCTTCGATAATGCCTGGATCTGCCGCAGAGTTTGCCGGGGCAACGGAATACCCGAGTCCCGGATCCGCTCGCGGTACTCGCGCTCACGCTCTCCCGGAATTTCGACGCGCTCGAACCCTGGCGCTGGCGGGCAGTTACGTAATTCGTCCAGGATTTCCTCGGCAATTCGCTGCAGCCGGCCCGGTTCGCGGTAACGCGCAGTATCCACGTTGAGTAAAAGCCAGCTGCCCTCGGTTTCGGTCGGACCCAGCATGGCTTCGGCGACGATCTCGGCCGCCAGCGCCAACGCGTATCCCTTGTGTCCACCGGAAGGCATGATCGCGCCGCCGCGAAAATAATCCTCGGGGTCTCGCGTCACGTTACCCTCGGGATCCATCAACACGTTATCGGGTAGCTTCGCCCCGGCGCTGCGTGCCGCGTAAATCCAGCCGCCGGCAATCTTCGAGGTCGCGAAATCAAACATCATCGGACCGCGATCTCCTCCCGGAACAGCGATACTGTAGGGATTGGTCGGTAACATCCCGCGCTTGCCACCATAAGGAGCGACCTGGCGCCATTTATCACGGCCGCCGCCGCCGAAGCAGATGCTCAGGAATCCCTGGTAGGCAGCAGCCTCGGTGAAGGCACCCAGCCTGCCCGTATGACCGACATTACGAATCGCGACCGCGGAGACACCCTGCTCCCTGGCAACCCGGCATCCCTCCTCAATCGCCAGGCGCATTGCGGGGATTCCAATACCGCCGTTACCATCGACAATCGTCGCACCACGATCGGTCATCTTGATCTCAGGACTCACGTCAGGCTGCATATACCCTGATTCGAACTGGTCGGCGTACTGCAGCGTACGCATCAATCCATGCGATTCCATGCCGCACAGGTTTGAATCGGCGAGGTGCCCGGCCACCTCGCGGGATACCTCGACGCTGCAACCGATGTTTTCGAAGATCCCGCTTACCAGTGCGACAATTTCATCTGTCGGAATGACAACGCGCCCTTCGTCGAGTTCGAGCTTGCTGCGCACCTCGTCCTGATTCATCACCGTAATTTTATTCTGATGGGAAGTTGCCAGTATAGCGATTGCGATCCGCCAGGGAATCCTTTTTAGGGCGCAACAAAAGGTTCAGATGCCGTGAATAAAAAACACGATTCCAGGTAATTCGGGTTTTACAGTGCTCGCAAACGTTCTAGTAACTGCCGATCGAGTTGTCGATCGATTACCGACCGATCAAGTTGCGGCGAATGCTCACATACGTAGTCGAAGGCAATGCGCCAAAGCCTGTCAAACTGTTCCCAAAACAGCCTTTTGGCCAGCGGAAAACGCCAGCCTTCACCGATAACGATCGCGTAGAGTCTGACCGTTTCGTCAGTGAGCCAGTGATTACGAACAAAGGCTTCCAGCTCGGCTAGATCCTTGATCGGCAAAATCAACGGCTTGTTGTTGTCGATCCAGCGCGCCAGTACGGCAAGCATTAACGCAGATTTGTCGGGAAAATGGTTGTAAACAGTAGGTTTCGAGACTCCGCTCACCTTAACGACCATATCAATCGATGTCCCCTTGAAACCATTTTCGATAAAAAGGGGTAGCGCGGCAGCGGCGATGTGATCTTTCTTGGATTTTTGCGCCATTACAGGGTTGATTCCCGACAGGATTTGTGCAAACTATACTAAACCGTTTAGTATATGTCATTACTTGAATACGCTTTATGCCCGGAGGCTACGATGATTCGCAGCGAAAATGGTTTTTTTGGCGAATTTGGTGGGCGCTTTGTCCCCGAAATCCTGCTACCTGCTCTCACCGAGCTCGAAGATTTATTCTTCAGCCTGCGCGACGATCCTGCTTTCTGGCAGGAATTCGTCACGCTTTGCCAGGAATTCAGCGGCCGGCCAACGCCACTCACGCCGTTACGACGCCTGTCGAAGCAGCTCGGCGGTGCTCAAATCTGGCTTAAACGCGAGGATTTGAATCATTCTGGCGCGCATAAGGTCAATAATGTCCTCGGTCAGGGCTTGCTGGTGCAGCGTATGGGCAAGCAACGCGTTATCGCGGAAACTGGCGCCGGACAGCACGGGCTTGCGACTGCGATTATGGCGGCACGTCTCGGTCTTGAAGCGACCATCTACATGGGCGCAGAAGACATCGAGCGGCAATATTCCAACGTATTTTGGATGCGTCAACTCGGCTCTGACGTGGTTGGCGTGACCACCGGTGCGCAAACCCTGAAAGAAGCCCTGGATGAAGCCTTACGCGACTGGGCGGCATCGGTTGAAACCACCCACTATGTGCTTGGCACCGCCTGCGGACCGGCACCTTTTCCGGAACTGGTTTCCTATTTTCAAAGTATCATCAGCGATGAGATCAAGGAACAGTCGATGCGGCAGATGGGTCGCTTACCTGACGAAATTGTCGCCTGCGTCGGCGGTGGCTCGAACGCCATGGGCGCTTTCGGTGCATTTCTCGAAGTCCCGGAGGTCGTCCTGGTGGGGGTTGAAGCTGGCGGAATCAGTCTCGAAGAAGGTAAACACTCGATACGCCTATCGCAGGACACCGGTGAAATCGGCATTGCGCAGGGTTACAAAACCCTGTTCCTGCAAAACGACGATGGCCAGCTTGGCGATACACACAGTATTGCAGCCGGTCTTGATTACGTCGGAGTTTCACCGATTCTCGCCTACCTGTCGCAACAGGGTCGCGTAGTCCCGGAATCGGCTACCGACGATGAGGTCACCGAGGCTTTCAGCCTGCTAATGAAAACTGAAGGCATTATTCCGGCACTGGAATCGGCCCACGGGCTCGCCGGTGGTTTCAAGCGTGCAAAACAGATGAAGCCGGATCAGAATCTCGTCATCAACCTGAGCGGACGTGGCGATAAAGACATCTTCACGGTGGCACGTGCCTTCCCGCAACGTGAGTGGACCGAGGTCCTGCAACGTGAAGCAGCGCGATCGACCGAAGCACTGGCGCAAAAGCGAGGACATTAACCATGTTTCCAGCACAATACGAAAACCTGCAAATAATGTCCCACGCCGTGATCGGATTTCCGAGTCTCGACGAAAACGAAAAAGCGATCGCGGGTCTGGCCGAGGCCGGAGTTAAATTGATCGAATTACAGGTCCCTTTCAGCGACCCCGTCGCCGACGGACACACCCTGGTCAATGCCTGTTACGAGGCTCTCAAACACGGTGGCTCGGTGCAGGCAACGCTGGACCTGGCGAAGATCGTCTGCGCGCGTCACCCAGAGGTGACTTTTATCCTGATGAGTTACCTGAACCCGCTGTACCGCTATGGTTTACAGGAATTGTTCGAACAGGCCTCGGCGGCGGGCATAAAGGGCATGATCGTGCCTGACTGGCCGCTAGAAGAGATCGAATCCTGGTTGCCGACCCTCGATAAGCTCGGTTTGTCGCCGATATTGATGGTCACACCCAATACTGTGGCGGAACGTGTGGAAAAAATCGCCCGGGCTTCACGCGGCATGATTTACGTGGTGTCACGCATGGGCGTTACCGGTCACGAAACTCAATGGGGGGAAAAGTTCCAGAACTATATCGCCGAAATCCGCAAACATACCGATTTACCGTTGGCTGTCGGCTTTGGTGTTCGCACTGTCGAAGATCTGAATGCATTGACCGACAAGGCCGAAGTGGCTGCATTCTGCTCGCAATACATCGAATGGCAACGCGATGAAGGCAGCGAAGTGGCTGCCCGGAAAATGAAATCAATAATTCAGTCTATCGAATCAACACAGGCCTGACCGGCGTTCGCGTTAAAATATGGGAACAGCCGCCGGCATTTCCCTAATTATGGATAAGTTAAGAATCCCCTGTGTTCAGCCTCGTTAATTTGCTGCTCCTGGTCCTGGCTGGCCTGGGAGCGTTCTACTGGTGGCAGAGCGGACTATTCAAGGGCAAAGCGCGTCAATTAGCCACGGAGCATTGTCGTCAACTGGATTTGCAACTGCTGGATCAAAGCATGGTCATTACCGGCTTTTGGCCGATACGCACTTCCGGGGGTAACCTTGCTTTCAGAAGAACTTACCAGTTTGAATTTTCTTCGACCGGCGATCGACGTTATCATGGGCGATTAGTTCTGGAAGGCATGACACTGAAATCTATCAAGCTCGAAGCCTACAAACTTCCAGGTTCCGAATAATTTTTTAAGCTCTGTACTGGTAAAAAATTATTTTTATAATCTCGCCCCGATTGCCTATACTCTGTCGATTAACAGATCGACCATCAATCCTTTTACCTGCAGGAATACCCATGAAAAAGCTACTCGTTATAATCAGCATCGTTAGCCTGTCCTTTCTGTCCGGATGCGAAACATTCGATGCCTACACCGGTGAGAAAAAGACCTCCAGTACTGCCAAGGGCGCCGGCATAGGTGCCGGAATTGGTGCCGTACTCGGCTATCTTGCAAACAAGGACGAAAGCAGCAAAACGCGCAAAAGAAAGATGCTCCAGGCCGCTGGGATCGGAGCAATCACCGGTGGTGGCATCGGCTACTACATGGACTCGCAGGAAGCCAAGCTCAGACAAACCTTGCGCGCCAGCGGTGTCAGCGTCGAGCGCGATGGTGACAATATCAATCTGGTTATGCCCGGTAACATTACCTTTGTCACCAACGGTCACGATCTTAATGCTAATTTTTACGAAGTGCTGGACTCGGTGATCATCGTCTTACAGGAGTTCAATCAAACCATAATCGTGGCAGCCGGCCACACCGACAGCAAGGGATCGAACGAGTACAACCAGGCCCTGTCCGAACGACGCGCCAATTCGGTAGCAAAATATCTGCTCTCGAAGGGAGTGATCGAAGCGCGCATCGAGGCGGTCGGCTTCGGCGAGGATACGCCAATTGCTGATAACGCGACAGCGGAAGGAAGATCCCTAAATCGACGGGTCGAGTTATCGCTGATTCCGATAACTGAAGAGTCCTGATCGCGAGTTCTACCCGTCCCGTGAATCGGTCTTAATGGCACGCTGAATCTTTTCAGAGAAAAGAAACAACAGGGCTGCCATGCCAATACCGATCCATAAGGTCGAGGTTAAAATATCCAGCAACGTCATCTTTTCAACCGGAGCACCCTTCTCCAGTCCCGAGGCCAGTCCAAGCAGTAGCAGTGCGAAAAACAAGCGCTCGGAAAGACCCTGCAACGATAGATAAGTTGCGCGTTGCGCGCGCGTAATGCGTGGCGCAATAGCGGCCCTGACTGGGGCATGCACCAGTGCCATAGGGAAATTGCGCACACACACCAACGCCAGCACGAGCGGACTGATTGTGATCGCCATGGCTGCAACGATACCCAGTTGAATCGACATCGCGGCTGCCAACACGCCCACCAGGCCCAGTTTCGATTGCCATGCAATACTGGCCCTGGCACCGATCGCGCCACCAAACATCGAGGTCGATATAACCAGGCCGGATATTAAAGGTGCATAAGCAGATGCTTCTAGCAGCGGTAGCTGGAGCAAGGTGATATAGGGCTGGTAAAACTCGAAGACGATATGCGCCATTGCGTACAACACGATTACTACAAGAAACACCCAGCCGAGCAATGGATCTCGAAGTCTTGCGAGACAGCTCAGGATAACGGTGAAAAAACTTTGCGGTAACGTCGTGGTCTCATCCGCATGCTGCGGCTCAGAAAATCTCCATACCAAAGCGGCCATGATCAGCGCGCTCAGCAATGAAAAAACATAGGCCAGGCGCAGATCAATCAATCCCAGTACACCACCTGACAGCGTCGCAAGCGCCAGCATCGTCAAACCCCATTGTTCCGCCCTGGCCTCGCGCCGTGCATACTCGCTTTCCCGGCCCAGGGCCTTGAGTGAATCATAATGTAACGCGGTATCGGTGCCCGACTGCATCGCGATCCCCGTCGCTAACAGGAACTGGCCCGTTGCAAACCACCAGAAGTTAGCACCAACGATAAAACAGCTGTAAGAAAGGATCAGTGCACAGGCTGCTATCAACAGGGTGGTGCGCCGACCAATACGGTCTGAAAAATAACCCGACGGAACTTCCAGCACGAAAACCGACAGGTAGTAGACCGCGGAAAGCTGGATCACCTGGTCCAATGACAACGTCTGACTCATGTACAAAAAGAACACGGTAATCCAGGCATGCCCGTCGGACGCGGCACGAAACCAGGGATACAAACGAATATTGCTTTCTAGCTGTGACAAAAGCTCTCGCTCAATTACTTGCCGGCCCGCTCAGTTCAGGCCGGTCTGGGCACACAGCGGATTATTATTGATTTACGGCGCAAATAAACGCTGGAGCAGCGAACGACGAATTTCGCAATCACTAGTCGATCGTCAGGATTTCATCGCTCGATTCAACATGAAAAATCCTTTTAATCGTTTTCTGGAATAACGGGGCAATCAGGATCAGCAAGGTAATCAGCATGATAGTGAGTGTAATCGGGCGCTCCCATAGAAAACTCAGGCTGTCATCGTTGATTAACAGGGCGCGTCGTAAATTATCCTCCATCATGCCGCCCAGTATGAATCCGAGTAGCAACGGCGCCATCGGAAAGGTCAGCAGGCGCAGAAAGATGGCCAGCGCACAGATTCCGGCCATGATCAGAATATCCATCGAGTTAAACGATACCAGGTAAACACCGGTTATCGAAAATAACAGGATCATCGGTACCAGGATCGGCTTCGGAATAATGAGCAGGCGCGAGATATAGGGAATCAGCGGCAAATTGAGTATCAACAACACCACGTTACCAACATACATCGAGATGATGACCGACCAGAACACTTCGGGATTATCGACAAATAACCTGGGGCCCGGTTGGATGCCGTATGAAATCAACGCGCCCAGCATGATAGCAGTGGTTCCGGAGCCCGGAATACCGAGGGTCAGCAGCGGCACGAAGGAACCGGACGAGGCAGCGTTGTTGGCAGATTCCGGAGCAGCGAGCCCGCGTAACGACCCGCTGCCAAACTCGTCTTTCTTGTCGCCCTTGGCCAGGTTACGATCAACCCCGTATGCCAGGAAGGCGGCTATCGTCGCACCCGCGCCAGGCAGTACGCCCACCAGGAAGCCCAGTACCGAGGAGCGCGCGACCGTCGGTGCGACCTCCTTCACTTCCTCCTTGCTCAGTTTCATACTGCCGAGCTGTGTCATATCCTGCGTTTCCGCACCCTCGTCAACCCGTTCCAGCACCGACATCATCGCCTCGGCAAGCGCAAAGGTAGCCATTGCCAGCAGCAGGAAACTGATGCCGTCCAGCAGGTCGATTGAACCAAAGGTAAAGCGCTCGACGCCGGTCGCTCGATCGGTGCCAACGGTTGAAAGCATCAGCCCGAAAACCGTCATGATCAGTGCCTTGAGGATCTGGCCTTTACCACTAAAGGCTGCTACGGCCGAGAGTCCTAGCACCATCAACGCGAAGTAATCGGCAGACTGAAAGCTAAGCGAAACCTTCGCCAGCGTCGGCGCCGCCAACAGCAGGAAAATCGCCGATATGGTTCCACCTGAAAACGAAGAATAAGCCGCCAGTGCCAGTGCCTTGCCCGCCTGCCCCTTGGCAGCCATCGGATAACCGTCAAAGGCTGTGACAACAGTACCCGAGCAACCGGGTGCATTAATCAGAATCGATGACGTCGAGCCGCCAAATATAGCGCCGTAATAAACACCGGCCATTAGGATAATGCCAGACGCGGGATCGATCCCGTAGGTGATCGGTATCATTAGCGCAATCGCCGAAACCGGGCCAAGCCCCGGCAGCATGCCGATAAAGGTCCCGACGAAACAACCCAGTACCACCATGAATAAATTGGTGGGTAGCAGAGCAGTCTGCAGACCGGTAATAATGCCATCTAACATATCTTTAACTCCCGAATATTCGCCCGGGTGCCAGGTAGATATCAAGCAGCTGGGTTAAACCAAACCAGAAAATAAAAACAAACGGGACCGCGACCAGTAACAATACCTTGATGCGTTTTTCACCCAGAATACGAAACCCGGCGATCAGAAAAACGGTCGTCGAAATCAGAAAGCCGAGCCAATCCAGTGAAAATCCGTAGAACAGGGTAAGCAACATCAGCAAAATCACCGGCTTCCAGTTAAGCCGCGCGCCACCTGATTCAATTGCTTTATGATCCCCACTAACCAGCAGGAAAAGCGACAAAACGACGCCCATCCCCGCCAACACATAAGGCAGAGTCTGAGCCGTCATCGGATCAAGCTCATCACCCGGGTATAGTTTTATCTCGCTGGCCAAATAGCCATAAGTAATTGAAACGACGAGAAAAAACAGCGCACCGATACGTTCTTTGGAAAGGATCATAATGCGATTCCGATTAGTTGGGGGCCGGGCGCTCTCGATCACAACAGCCTAAGCCAGGCGCTGCCAAACGGGCTTTGATTACGAGAGCGACGGCCGCATTAAGCAGTCTGAATTTGCCCGCTTACAGAAATCCCAGCTCGCGCATCAAGTCGCCGACCAGTTTCTCCTGCTCTTCAAGAAAACTGTAAAACTCGGCGCCTGGCTTGTAGAGGTTTACCCATCCATTTCGGGCACGCACAGTTTCCCATTCCGGAGTTTCATACATCTTGCCGAGTACCTCCGCATATGCATTAGCCTCGGCCTTGGAAAGCCCGGGTGCGCCGAAAAATCCACGCCAGTTGGCAAACACCGTCGAATTACCCATTTCCACCAGCGTCGGAACATCGGGTGCATCACTGACCCGTTCCGGCGCGGTGATCGCAAGAATACGAACCTGGCCCGCCTTGCTCATTTCGAGCGCTTCACCCAAACCGGTTGAGAGTAGCTGGGCTTCACCGGATAGCAGGCCCGCCATCGCCTTGCCACCCGCATCATAGGGAATATATCGCAGGGTCTTCGGATCCAGGCCTTCGGCCTTGATTGCAGCAGCCGGCACCAGGTGATCCAGGCTACCCTTGGCAGATCCACCGGCAAATTTCATTTTTCGGGGATTCTCCTTGAATCCGGCTACAACATCTTTCCAGCTTTTAATCGGGCTATCTGCACGCACCACGAATGCGCCGTAGTCCGCGATTGTGCCGGCAACAGGGGTCAAATCACGAAATGATTGCGGGAAAACCTTGGTCAGGGAACGCACCACGATGGGCGTTGAATTCACCATCAGGGTTCCCTTTTGTTGATCGGCAGTCTCGATGATATGAGCGATTGCTTTTCCGCCACCACCGCCGGACAGGTTCTGAAACGAAGCCGTACCGACCAGACCGGATTTGGTTAGAGCTTCGCCGGTGCCGCGTGCGGTACCGTCCCAACCACCACCTGCGCCACCTGGAATTAGAAAATGAATTGAGTCGATCATTGGCGCTGCCTGGCCGCTAGGTAGAATCAAGGCCATGCTTATAAAACTGGCAAAAAGAATCGTTAACAGGTGCCGTAATTGTGGTTTTATTTTGTGGATCATTGACATTAGTCCTCCTTTATTATTGATCTAGCGCTTTTAATTTCTTTGATTTGGATTACGCTCGCATAATCGTAACAATAATTTTCGCGCTGGGCGATTACTAATCAATGTGATAATGAGATGAACATTTTATTGATTTCATTTTGATGTCACATTATATTGTGCGAAATCGTACTATTTTTGACAATATTCATGAGAATATTTTTTCGTTAAATACTAGCGGTATCCGCTGCTGGTTTTATTGCCCCGGCAGATATTGGTACAAGCGTCTTTGTCACCGCCAGGAGACTCTATACTGCAATGAAAGCCTCGAAAAATGCCGGAAAATTCGAAAAAACCACTAATAAGGTGCTGTTTTACGCAATATCGGCATCCAATCTGAACTTCCAGCGAGACAATAGCCGGGCTAAGATCACCCGATTTTTCGCATCAGCAAATCCCGTATTGCGTTAGTCGCCGGAGACCAAACTGCTCAATGAATAATCCAGACCTCGGGCCTTACTTCGTTTTTTTCAACGAGATCGCTATTATCGAGCGACACAGCCGCGCAACGCTGGAAGCAAAATTACCGCGCGGATTCCTGGTTTCTCACTTCAGCGTACTGAATCATTTGATCCGCGTAAAAGACGGGCAGACACCGCTGGTCATTGCACGTGCATTCCAGGTACCGAAGACGACGATGACGCATACCCTGACGGTACTGGAACGACACCAGTTAATTGATATCAGGCCTAATCCGAAAGATAAACGCAGCAAATGCGTATTCATCACCGCGGCTGGACGCGCGTTTCGCGACCAGGCGATCGCCGATATTGCCCCGGACCTCGACGCGGTGCGCAAGCATTTTGCAGAAGATAAAATCTCGAAGATCGTGCCCTTGCTGGCCGATATCAGGCAATTTCTCGGCGACTATCGTAATTAAATCGGGTCGTCGACCTCTCGTATCATCACGTCGGCGGCGATACATCGATCAAGGGTCACCATCAACGGATTAATATCCATTTCCACCAGGCTACGATTCTGGGCAGCCGCAAAATTCACCAGCGCGCGAATGCTGGTGACTAGCATGTCGATATCGACCGCCGGTTTACCGCGAAAACCCTGTAACAATTTAAAACACCTGAGGCCCTGCAAGGCGTTAAGAATTTGTGTATCGCTGGTCGGCAAGAGCAAGGTTTTTATATCACTGATTAACTCAACCAACACACCACCGCTGGCAATCACCAACAGTTGACCAAATTGCTGATCGGTATTGATGCCGATCATTAGCTCGGCGATGACATCCTCGATCATGGATTCGACCATGACCTGCTCGAGCACGATTCCGGGAACAGTTTTCGAAACCGAATTTTGCACTTCCTCGATTGCATTGCGAAGCTGCGCAGCATCCTGCAAATTGATTTTAACCGCCCCCGACTCCGATTTATGCGGCAATTCTGCTGAAACAGCCTTCACTACCAGCGGATACTGCAGATCTTCAATTATCCCGTCGACAGCATCAATATCAATTATCTGTCCTGTCGGTACTTCGATCCCCCACTCTCTCAGCCTCTGCTTGCCCTGCCACTCGTCGACGACTTGAGTAGCGTCCTCTCTGCCCGGGACTTCGATAACTCCGAAATCAAAGGTTCTCACATCCGACAGAACCTGGTCGCGCATCAATCCGAAGCGACACGCATTTGAGATTGCATCGAGACCGGCATCGAGACCCTGCAGCGGGGTCACGCCGCCTGCGATCATGATCTCGCGCGATTCGCGGTCGATATTTTCGGGCAGATCGCTACAAACAGCGGCTGGAACGCCGAGCGGTTGGCAAGCCTTGATAAAGGATTTGGCATCGTTACGATAATAACTATTGTCCGCATGGATATGTGCCGGTGGAAAATCCTGTATCACCACCGCGGCATCGTAACCATCACCGACCATGGTATGGAAAACTTCGGGCATGACCTCGGTATTGCCCCAAAGCGGTGTTGTGTAATCGAGCGGGTTGGACGCGGTAGCGATATCGGGCAAGAGTTCCACCAGCGCACTTTTAGCCGTGTTCGAGGGTTGCACGAGGGCAAGACCGACTCGATCACAATAATCGGCGACCAGCGCTGCATCACCACCGGAACAGGTAAAAGCCGCGAGCTTGTTACCTTTTGGCGCGCCCGAAATCGACAGGAACTTGAGTGTTTCCATCATCTCAACCGGCGATCCGACCCGGATCATTCCCAGTTGGTCGAACAGCGCCTGAAACGCCTGATCGGTGCCAGCCAGCGAACCGGTATGGGTTATCGAAATTTGCTCGCCCAGGCTCGACTTACCGGCCTTTAACACTACGATTGGTTTTCCAGTGGTGATCGCCTTGATCGCGGCATCGGCAAATTTCTTGATACTGCGTATCCCCTCGATGTATAAGCCGATCGCGACCACGGCCGGGTCATCCACCAGCACGTCGATGTAATCCTCGATTGCGAGCAAAGCCTGGTTACCAGCAGAAATCACGTGTGTAATCGGCACCGAGCGATCGTTCATGATCATGTTCGCCGGCAGCATGCCACTTTGCATGATTAGCGCAACACCCCGATGGCAACGGTGATTGCCGGCGCCAAAAGGCCATAGCACGGCGCCATTGGTATAGTTGACCAGGCCGTAACAATTCGGTCCGACCAGGGCCATGTCGCCGGCCGCTGCCACCAGTTCAGCCTCGGCACGCTGACCGGCCTTGCCAAGTTCGCCGTAGCCCGCGGTAAAACAGGCCACGCCACCGGCACCGATACGACTGAGTTGTTCAACGATTTCGGTCGCCGCCGCTCGCGGCGTCGCCAGGAACACTGCATCCGGCACTTGCGGAAGATCTTCGACCTTGGGGTAACAGGGCACGCCACCGAGCGTCTTGCGCCGGGGATTAACACCCCATACGGGGCCATCGAACTGCGCCGCGCACTGGCGTGCGCTGAAATCGGCATCGCTGCCGCCGATAAAGGCGATATGCCTCGGAGATAGCAGCCGGCGCAGGTTCTCAGGCAATCCCGGCATCAGGATTCATACTGGCGCAGTAATGAGCGTGAAATAATATGGCGTTGAATTTCCGAAGTGCCGTCCCAGATCCGATCGAGACGGGCGTCGCGCCACAGACGTTCGATCGGCAACTCCTCCATCAATCCCATACCACCGTAAATCTGGATCGTGCAGTCGGCCGCTCGCCCGACTGCCTCCGACGCAAACAGCTTGGCCATGGCCGCATCGTCAGGCTCCATGATACCCTGGTCGGCTTTAGCGGCAGCATGCATCACCAGCAGGTCGGCGGCCTGCAGATCGGTTGCCATATCGGCAAGCTTGAACGAGGTTCCCTGGAATTTACCGATCGCCTGACCGAATTGCTTGCGCTCCGTGGCATAGCGGGTGGCCAGTTCGAGCAGGCGTTCCATTTTTCCGCAGGCGGCGGCAGCCACCCAGACACGCCCCATCTTGAGCCACTTGTCGGCGAGATCGAATCCCTGACCCTCTTCACCGAGGACCTGGCTCCGGGGTACCCGGCACTGGTTAAATGACAACTGCCAGGTGTGGTAGGCACGCTGGGCCGCACAGCGCGGACCACGCTGGATCTCAAAGCCGGGTGCACCCTGATCGATCAGAAATGCGGTAACCAGTTTGCGTTCGCCGCGCTTGGTTTGCTGCACCCCGGTCCAGGCAAACAGTATCGCGAAATCCGGAATTACCGGGCTACTGATAAAGTGCTTAGAGCCGTTAATAATGAAATCGTCGCCATCGCGTTTGGCGGTGGTTGCCATCGACAGAATATCCGAGCCGGCGCCGGGTTCGGTTAGCGCAAAAACCTCTTTCTTTTCGCCAGTGACACAGGGTCTTAAATATTTCTCAACTTGGTCGTCACGACAGGCCATCAAGATTTCCGAGGGTCGGTGGATATACCCGTGCAAGCCATAGCTGGTTTTCCCCAGTTCGCGTTCGAACAGGGCCAAGGTTTTATAGTCGAGACCGCCACCGCCTATCTCTTCGGGCAGATTGGGTGCATAAAAACCCATTTCAATGGCCTTTTGCTTGATATGCCGACCCAGTTCCTCGGGTACTTCGCCAGTTCGATCTACCTCGGCCTCGTGCGGCTCGAGTTCCTGCTCGCGAAAAGCACGCAGCGAACGGATGATCATGTCCTGCTCGGCGGTCAGATTGTAATTCATAAAGCCTGGTCCCGGTGGACTAACAAACGCTGCCAATCTTATACCATTTGTTATTCGAGTCTACTAAACTGCGTGGATCCGACAGCAAGGCTTTGATTGAGGATAACGATGATTCCAGGTGATGACGAGGTACGGGTTACCGTCGATAATTCGGTGATGGTGATCACCATCGATCGCCCCAAGGCAAACGCAATCGATCTACCTACCAGCCGCAAGCTGGGCGAGGCATTTGTCTACTTTCGCGATAATCCTGAGCTCAAGGTAGCCATCGTTACCGGTGCCGGTGAAAAGATATTTTGCGCGGGTTGGGATTTGAAAGCGCTGGACAGCGGCGATACGCCGCTGGAGAACTGGTGGGAGGCCGAGGACCCGGAACTGGGCGGCTTTGCCGGAATCACCGAAATGTGGAACCTCAACAAACCCGTCATCGCCGCACTCAATGGATTGACTATCGGTGGAGGCTTCGAAATAGCGCTCGCCTGCGACCTGATCATCGCGGCCGAGCATGTTGAGTTTGCGCTGCCGGAGTTACCGCTCGGACTGATCCCCGACGCCGGTGCCGTGCAGCGCCTGCCGAAACGCTTGCCCTACAATATCGCGCTCGAAATGCTGTACCTGGGTCGTCGCATGAGCGCCAGCGAAGCGATGCATTACGGCCTTATCAACAAGGTCGTCGCGGCGGATCAATTGATGAACTCGGCGCGCGACTGGGCCGACCAATTGTCACAGGTTGCACCCCTCGCGTTGCAATCGGTTAAAGAAGTACTGCGCGCTATCGAATGCGAACCGACCGAGCGAGCGTTTCACAAAATGCGTTACGAAGATCTTCCGACCTACCGCGCAATGCTGTCTTCGGAGGATGCCGGCGAGGGAGTCAAGGCTTTCGTGGAAAAGCGCGACGCTAAGTTCAAGGGTCGTTAACATGTTAAACCAGGCACCCGAAAACGTGCGTCGAATCGCCTGTATTGGCGCCGGCCCGATTGGTGGCGGTTGGGCTGCGCACTTCCTGGCCCAGGGATACCTTGTCACCAGTTACCTGCATGATGCATCCGAGTACGATGCATTGATGCGGCTGCTCGAAACCGCGTGGTCGAGTCTCGAGGCAGTTGGTCTCGCCGACGGCGCCTCGATGGACAACTTCAGCTGGACGACCGACCTCGGCAAGGCAACCGAAAAGGCCGAGTTTATCCAGGAAAGCGTGCCCGAGGTGTTGACGCTGAAACAGGGCCTGTACAAGATCCTGGGTGAAATAGTGGACGCCAACGTAGTAATCGCGTCGAGCACCTCCGGGCTGTCGATGACCAATATCCAGGCCGAATGCGCGACACCAGAACGCACCGTGGTCGCGCATCCCTTCAATCCACCCTACCTGTTACCGCTGGTTGAAATGATCGGCGGCGAAAAAACCAGTCCGCACACGGTCGAATGGGCCGAACAATTTTACCGACATGCCGGCAAGGCACCACTGGTCATGAAGAAGGAAATCCCGGGATTCATCGCCACGCGCCTGCAGGAAGCCATCTGGCGCGAGGCGCTGCACATGGTTGCCAATGGTGAAGCTACCGTCGAGCAGATCGATCAGGCGGTGGTCAACGGCCCGGGACCACGCTGGGCCCTGATGGGACCCTGCGAAATCTTTCATGTCGGCGGTGGCGAGGGCGGCATGGCCTACTGCCTCGATCAGTTCGGGCCCGCGCTGAAGCTGCCGTGGACGCGCCTGATAGCGCCGGAACTGACCGATGATCTCAGGAAAGCCATGATCGACGGTTGCGTCGAGATGACCGCGGGCCAGGATTTTGCGAGTTTAAGCAAAAAGATGAATGACGGGCTGGTCGAAATTGCGAAAATGAAACGAAAATTAAAAAACCAGTAATGCTATTACCAACCGGGAGAACTTGATCTATGAATAACGACGTCATCATCAGCTGCGCCGTAACGGGCGCCGGCGACACCACCAGCCGCAGTAACCTGGTACCGGTAACGCCACGCCAGATTGCGGACTCGGCGATCGAGGCCGCCAAAGCCGGCGCCGCGGTGGTCCACGTGCATGTGCGTGACCCGGAAACCGGCCAGGGGTCCCGCGATCCCGCTTTGTTCAAGGAGACCGTGGACATGATTCGCGACAGCAGGGTCGATATGATTATCAACCTGACCGCCGGCATGGGTGGTGACTGGGTGCCGAGCGACGGGGACCCGTCGCTGCCGGGACCGGGAACCGATATGATCGGGCCCGAAGACCGACTGGCGCACGTGGTTGAATGCAAGCCCGATATTTGCAGCCTCGACTGCGGCACTATGAATTTTGGTGGCAACTACACTTACATAAATACCGCGCCCTACCTGCGCACAATGGCAAAAATCACACAGGAGTTGGGCGTTAAACCGGAGCTGGAAGTCTTCGACCTGGGGCAGATCCGTCTCGCGCGCAGCCTGATTGACGATGGCCTGATCGATGCACCACCCATGTTCCAGATCTGTCTCGGCATACCCTGGGGCGCCGGCGCCGACACCGAAACCATGGCCGCGATGAAACAGGCTCTCCCCGAGAATGCAGTCTGGGCTGGTTTCGGGATCTCCAAAATGCAAATGCCGATGGTGGCCCAGGCGGTACTGCTGGGTGGCAATGTCCGCGTTGGACTGGAGGATAATATTTATCTCGATCGCGGAGTGCTCGCCAGCAATGGCATGCTGGTCGAACGGGCGGTTGAAATAATCGAGCGTATGGGTGCCCGGATACTGGGCCCTGGCGCAGCGCGAGCCAAACTGGGGCTAAACTAGCCGCAATATGGAGAATTCCAGGGAAATGCGAAACACGTCACCCTTGATATAATTCGTATTGCATATATATACACTCTATGAGCATAACGAATACACAGTTTACAATCGGACAGGTCGTCAAACACCGACTGTACGATTTTCGTGGCGTCATCATCGATGTCGATCCCGAATTCAACAATACCGAGGAATGGTGGCTATCGATTCCGGAAGAGCTACGGCCTCACAAGGACCAGCCGTTTTATCACCTGCTGGCGGAAAACGAGAGCATGGCTTACGAAGCCTACGTGTCTGAACAGAATCTTTTAAGCGACGAAAGCGGCGAACCCGTTAATCACCCTCAGGTCCCTGAGATGTTCGGTGAGTTTAAGGGCGACAGTTACGCGCTGCCGGATAGCTACCGCAATTAAACCAGCCGGTCTTTATACATAAAATAAAGGGGTAGCAATGCTACCCCTTTTTCGTTGCGTTTTAACGGTCGCGGTATCTAGGCAAACCACCAGCGCTCGGAGTTCTTGGCACCGTCGAGCTCCCAGTTGTTACCGATCACTTCGGGCACGTGCAGGCGTTCGTTATATGCCATGACATCGCTGCGGAACAATGGCAGGCAGACGCCGCCTTCATGGTGCACGATTTGCTGCATCTCGACGTAGAGTATCCGCCGCTTGTTCGGATCGAGTTCGGCGCGGGCCAACACCAACAGCTTGTTGAACTTATCATGCTTCCAGTAAGTATCGTTCCAGCTCGCGTCCGCAGCATAAATTTGCGAGAAAATCCAGTTCTCGGTGGCGCGGCCGCTCCAGTAACAGGCGCTGAAAGGCTTCTTCATCCAGACGTTGCTCCAGTATCCATCGTCCGGCTCGCGCACAACATTGATGTTAATACCGGCCGCACGGGCCGAAGCGGCCATCAATTGCCCGGCATCGAGGGCGCCGCCAAAACCGGTTTCGGCCGCATGAAAATCGATGTCGAGCTTGCTCAAACCGGCCTTCTTCAGATGGAACTTTGCCTTGTCCGGATCGTACTGGCGTTGCGGCAACTCGGCCTCGGTGGCGCGGTAGATATTGGCCGGGCCGATAGGATGATCGTTACCCAGCTGACCGAAACCGTGCACCACCTTCCTCAGCCATTCTTCGCGATCGACGATGTACTTGACCGCGGTGCGCACATCGTTGTTGTCGAATGGCGCCGTGTCGGTGCGCATCGGCAGCGTAATCTGTTTGTTACCGGTGGTCGCCTCGATCTTGATTCCCGGAACCCGCTTCATCAGGTGTATAGTCTGGGTCGGCACGTTGTTGATCACATCGAGCTGACCACCCTGCAACGCCTGGCTGCGCGCGGTTGCATCGGCGATCTGCGTGATTTCGACTTCATCGAAATGCGCAAAGCCTTCTTTCCAGTAGTTCGGGTTGCGCGTGGTGAATGAACGTACCCCTGCATCATGCTGTTTCAACACGTACCCACCGGTACCGATCCCGGATGCCCAGTCGATCGTGCCATCGCTATTAGCCGGGCAGATATTCATGTGGTAATCGGTCAGCAGGAACGGGAAATCGGCGTCGCCGCCGCTGAGTTCAACGTTTATCGCATGTTTGCCGTCGGCCTTGACCGAAACCACACCAGCCATGATGCCCTTGGCGGCCGACTTCGAATCTTCGCCCAGGTGATGGTTGATCGACGCGATCACGTCTTCCGAGGTCAGGCTCTTGCCGTTGTGGAACTCGACGCCCTTGCGGATCTTGAAATGCCAGTTTTTGGCGTCCGGACTGGCTTCCCAGCTTTCCGCCAGTTCAGGCGTCAGCTGACCGTTGGCGGCAACCTCGGTCAGGCTGTTGCGCAACTGGCCAAACTGCAGATGAATCATGTACAGGTCGAGAATCTGGCCTGGATCCAAGGTGTCGGTGGTAGCACCACCGGTCAGGCCGACCCGCAGACGCCCGCCTTTTTTCGGGGTTGCCGCTTCGACCTTGTTGAGAATGGCCGATGCCGCGGTCAACGACACACCCATCGCCAGGGCGCCGGTCATAAAACTGCGGCGGGACAGTTTTCCCGACTCGAATGACTGCTGAATATCTTTGATTTTATCCGCGACCTCGAGATCGGACACGCCCGCGCTCAGATCAACTTTTTTATCGTCTTTGGATCTCACTTGTGACTCCTCCTCTTCGGAATGTCTTATTCAGTTTAATTATTAATCGGCTGCGCCTTATGGCTGCAAGCATATCCCAAGTTACTTAAGCGGTGCAATCGGCATCTGGGGCGCCACCCGAATTTTGCCCGACGGTTGGTCGTGGCTAAGCATAAACTAGCCGGGTCAGACGGCGGATCCCGGCACAAAACCCAGCTTCTTATCGACGATATTGTTTAACGGATTACCGGCCGCGTAGCGCGTCCAATTATCTAAAAACTGTTTCGCCATCGCCGCCTCGTACTCGATATAGTCACCTGACATATGGGGCGAAACCAGGCAATTGGTCGCGCTCCAGAACGGGCTGTCCGGCTGCAGTGGCTCGTCCACGAAAACATCGAGTGCAGCGCCGGCAATTTGTTGCTCGTTCAGGGCCTTGAGCAGCGCATCCTCGACCACGAGCGCGCCCCTGCCAACGTTGATGAAGCGCGCGTGCGAGGCCATGGCGGCAAATTCTGTAGCGCCAAAAAGGTTGCGGGTGTGTTCAGTCAAAGGGGTGATCAGTACCACGTAATCTGCACCGGCCAGGTGCGCATGCAAATCATCCACCGCGTGAATATGGCTAAAATCCGCTCCACCATCGCGCGCACTGCGACCAATGGCTTCAACCTCCATGCCTGCCGCCTGCAGCAGGCGGCCGATCGCGCGCCCTATCGAACCAACTCCAACCACGAGGGCACGCTTGCCCGCAACGATTTCGGTCAGTCGATGCCGCCACTGCGCCTGCGCCTGGAACTCGAGTGTCTCGGGAATCTGCTTGGCGAAGCAAATGATCATCCCAAGCACCCATTCGGCAATCGGCACATCAAAAATACCGCGCGCATTGGTCAATTGAACGTCACTGTCAACCAGTTCTGGAAACATCGCGGCATCCACACCCGCGCCTGCCCAGTGGATCCAGCGCAACTCGGTTGCACTATCCCAGGCCTCGCGCAGGCTGTCAGCGCGAAAGTTCCAGCCCAACATGGCTTCAGCCCCGGAGAGCGCTGCACGCAATTCATCGGTAGTTGTCGCAAATCGCAGTTCAGCCTGCTCGCAGAGTTCACCAAGACGGGGCACATCTTCAATCTGCTCTGCCCCCTGTATCAACAAAACCGGTTTCAAATTAATCCTCTACTTTAGTGTGCTGTCAGGAATCGCATATTATATCTGCTTGTTGCTGTTCGAGGAAAATGCGCCGAACTTCCGTGGCAAGTGGTGCGAATATTTGGCGTGACTGAATAATTATGTCTAATCTGGAAATCTGCCACTGGCTATGCGTCTTTAATGGAAAACCTGCTTTCATATTGGGAACTGAAATTTTATAGTTACGATCACACCAGAGGATTTAAAGTAATGAGCGAACCGCCAACCCAGGAATATGATGAAAATTTGATGGCTTTTCTGGAAGCCGTCTGGGGGGAAGGCTTCATGTCACCCGGTGGTACTGATGAGGTTGATCGCTACCTGGCCGGGATTAGTCTCGATGAAAAATCTGTGCTCGATATCGGCTGCGGTCTCGGTGGCATTGACATTCACCTGGTGCAGCAGCATGGGGCAGCATTGGTAACCGGCATTGACGTCGACCCGGCTCTGATTGAGCGCTGCAATCTACTGGCGCAAAAGTATAATGTCGTGGCTCAATCAAGGTTCGTTTGCGTCGATCCTGGTCCGTTACCGTTTGATAGCGAGAGCTTTGACATCGTCACCAGCAAGGATTCGATCATTCACATTGCGAATAAACATGATCTGGCCGTCGACGTTTATCGAGTGCTCAAGCCGGATGGCTGGTTTGTCGCCAGCGACTGGCTGGCTGGCTATGATGGCGAACCATCGCGGGAAATGCAGGAATATCTCATTGCGGAGGGCCTGGATTTCGGACTCGCATCCGCCAACACCTATCTGGATGCATTGGAGAGCGCCGGATTTACCGATATCGAAATTGTCGACCGCAATGACTGGTATCGCCAACAGGCCCGCGAGGAACGCGAACAAATGGGCGGCGTCCTGTACGATGGCCTGGCATCAAAGGTCGGAACCGAATTTCTGGAGCACGAAATTGATGTCTGGGACAAGATGATCATTGCCATCGACCAGGGGCAATTGCGCCCGACCCACTTGCGCGGACGAAAACCGGAGCTCGTTTAATAACATTCTATTTGCTTGATCGAAAATAACTGTATGTCTCAAAATCAATCAACCTACGAAAAGGCCAGGGCGTTAATCGATGCCGCTAACAGCGCAGACCCCAACCAGGTATCCGTTGACGGTAAAGAATGGCCCAAGGAACTCCTCTACTCCGAACGCATGTCAGACATGCTGAAGCGCTACAGACCCGATGCCGATGACGCGATGAAGCTCGCCATACGGGCACAGCATATCGAGCGCTGGAAATCACCACGCAATGCTTACCCCATGGATCGCATCGGCTACCTGAAGTGGCGCAAGGACCTGTACAAGATCCAGGCGAATACTGCCGCCGAATTATTGCAGCAAGCAGGATATGGCGACGAGGATGTAGAGCGGGTTCGAAACGCGGTCGCCAAGAAAAACATCAAGGGTAACCCGGACACGCAGCTACTGGAGGACGTGACGGACCTTTGCTTCATGGAGCACTACATGCTCGAATTTGTTGACAAGCACCCCGATTACAGCGAGGAAAAGTGGATAGAGATTATCCAGAAAACCTGGCACAAGATGTCCGACAATGCACACCAGTTCGCATTGTCCGGGGCGGTCAAGTTGCCCGAGACCCTGGTGCCCCTGATTCATAAGGCAGTTGCTGGTCCCACATAAAACACAGGATAAATCGGCCCATGAATACGACTGAAAAACGGCCCCCGGTCTGGATTGGGCACGTGGCCATGCACACCTCAAGCCTGCGCGAATCCAGCGAGTTCATGCAACTCGTGGGAATGCGCCTGATCGCCAGTGGCGATGAATATGCGATACTGGAAATGCGTGGCGGCACGCACCTGGTACTGACGACGGACGCGGAATCAAAACTAATAAGGGGAAGCTTTGACCTTATGGTCGAAGACCTCGACGCTACTCACAAGCACTATACCCAACTGGGCCTCGAGCCAGGCGAAATCGAACACGGCCAGATTCACGATTACTTCGAACTGCGCGAGCCGGGCGGTACAATGATTACGTTCAATTCCAGCCACGTTGGTCAATTACCGGTTTAACCGATGCGCTCGATCGGATCTGATTGACCTGGCCCGTGCCGCCCTTAAAAATCAACAAATTGCCTGCGAACCCTGGATTCGAGTAAGGGGATTGCCTTTTCCAGCACGAGTTCCTTGAAATGCGCGGTTTCCTGGTGGGCGGCCAACCCATCGGCATCGTGATACTTTTCGTAGATAAAGAACTCTCGCGGATTATCCGGATCAACGTGCGTCGTGTAGGTAATAATGCCTGCTTCCTCGCGCGACGCTTCACCGAGCTGTTGCAAGATTTCACTGATTTCCGCCTCGTGACCCGGTTTCGCGGTCCAGGTTACCGCCAATACGTATGCCATTACTCTCTCTGCTGGTTATCTTCGTCAAATAAGATTGGCCAAGCGTAACCCACATCGCCGGCTTTATCATGTCGGCTGACTTCATCCAGCCTTTAGAAGTCTCGTGATAATCAGAAACTGGCAGTGCGGCCACTGCATAAAAAAAGCCCCGTACCAACGGTACGGGGCTTTCGAATTAATGCCTGGCAAGGGCCGGCCCCGTGAGCGTAGCGAACGCTTTGGGTCTGACCTTCCTTACTGTGAAAGTAGGTCATTGCCACTGAACCAAAAAAGAAAAAACCCCAGTCGACGAAGTCGGCTGGGGTTTTGAAGTTTAATGCCTGGCAATGACCTACTTTCACATGGGGAGACCCCACACTATCATCGGCGCTGTTCCGTTTCACTTCTGAGTTCGGGATGGGATCAGGTGGGTCCAGAACGCTATGGTTGCCAAGCAATTCGGTTATGATCTGAAGAATCCGGGGACAGTATACTTAATTCCGCTAATACCCTTATGACCACGGAGGACAGTTGGAATTAAGTATACTGTCCCCGTACTTCTTCAAACCTCAATTTGAATGCTGTAATAAAGTTAATGTTGCATCTTTGACGCGACATAACACACAACATAAAGTTGTTTGGGTGTTATATGGTCAAGCCGCACGGTCAATTAGTACCAGTTAGCTACACACATTGCTGTGCTTCCACACCTGGCCTATCAACGTCGTAGTCTTCGACGGACCTTCAGAGACTTCAAGAGTCTAGTGAGAACTAATCTTGGGAGGGGCTTCCCGCTTAGATGCTTTCAGCGGTTATCCTTTCC